>BNJT01002663.1_pt1 | contig 93749 bp, 123 predicted proteins | sample 8540491 | NCBI WGS metagenome assembly BNJT01 (sample SAMD00202455, study PRJDB9452) | human saliva metagenome | host: Homo sapiens | reverse complement strand
GATGATCGTTGCAGGTCGCGGCTCCCCTGGCCAGCGGGGGCACTCAGCCCTGGGCGATTCTCTGGAAGACTTCTACGTTGCACGAATCTCTGCATACGCACATGGATTGCAAAGTCGACACAGGCAGGAGCCCAGCGCACTGGTCTGCTACACCCACAACTACTCGCCTCGTTTCCTTGTTGCTGGTCCGGGGCTGGGCCGGCTGCTGTGGGCACGGGTGTCTTTGCCCCTGTCCGTAGATGATCCGGGGGCAAGAGTCACCTGTGGCAGCCGGGCGCTGGTGACCGCTGATAAGGGGAACGACCCATCGAGTGTGAGGTCTAACGCAGGCGTGGGTGCGGGGCCGGCCTGCCCACCGGCTGGCCCCACACCCATGCAGCCAGAGACGGCACGAAGATGGATATCGGAGACATCGAGGTCTTCATCGGTACCAGGCGTCGGCAAGGAGTGAGCACTGGGCCACGGCCCTGAGCCAGGAAGGGCGGAAGGTCCTCGAGCGGGCCCTGCCCAACGACGAGGAGCGCCTGCGTGCTCTCTACAAGAAGCTGGCCGATCACGGGAGCCTGCTGGTGGTGGTCAATCAGCCCGCCACCATCGGGGCCCTGGCCGTGGCAGTGGCTCAGGACATGGGCACCGCCGTGGGCTACCTGCCCAGACTGTCCATGAGACGCATCGCCGACCTGACACCGGGCAGCGCCAAGACCGACGCCAAGGACGCGGCCGTCATCGCCCAGGCCGCCAGGACCATGCCCAACACTCTACGTGCCATTAGCACCTCGGACGAGGACGCGGCCGCCTTGTCGATGCTCACTGGCTTCGACCTGCACCTGGCCCACCAGGTCAACCAAACCAAGGGCCGGATCCGGGGCCAGTCGTTCACCCAGCCCCCCCACCCTCGAGACCGTGGTAGGGGCCCTGGCTGGAGCACGACGCCGTCCTGGAGGCCCGTCGCCGCCTGGCCCACCCCAGCCGACCTGAAACACGCAGGCAGGACAAGGATTGACGCCAGGCTCAAGAAGCACGGGTGCAGGCGGCACGCCACCTGGGCCGGCCAGATCGTCTCGGCCCTGGAACTTCAAAGTGTCACTGTCGCCGGCACCGACGCCGCCGCGATGGTGCTACCTCACCTGGCCAGGCGAGCTCATCGCCCCACGCGCTCAGCGGGCCGATGTCACCCCCAGGCCGGTGACCCTGGCGGGTGGCCCACCCTCATGTGCCAGGTCCTGACCACACGTGCCCGGGATCAGGGGTCCCGGCCGCCGCCGTCTTCCTGGCCGAGACCCTGGGCAAGACCTCCAGGCACCGGCGCCCAGCTGGCCTCCTACGCCGGGCTCGCTCCCGTCACACGCCGCTGCGGCTCATCGATCCACGGCGAGGTGCGTCTCCCCCGGCGGCAACAAGAGGCTCAAGCGCGCCATGTTCCCCTCCGCCTTCGCCTCCCCTGCGCTCCGACCCCGTCTCCCGGGCCTACTACCAGCGCAAACGCGACCAAAGCAAACCACCTTGGACCAGGCCGTCCTCGCCCCAGCCCACCGCCGCCTGACACACCACATAGGGGCACCGTACCCACTACAGGCGCCTCTGTGGACCTCACTGAGCCACCCTCACGGACATCCTTGACGAGTGCCGTCGCGGTCTACTCCAAAGTCACCTTCCGAACTATACTTCAGGAGCCGAAAATTACCTATCAGTGAGACACATAAGGGGGACAATCGAATGGGCAACACAAGCACTCGCGCAGGTAGACCCGGCAAGATCCGCCCAAGGGGTCGACAAAGCGAAGTAATCTACCTCACACCCGAACGAGATCTGGTAGTGCTCGGTACGGCTGGCACCGGAAAGAGCACTATGGCGGTACTCAGAGCACGATTCCTCGCTAACCCTCATTGCTCAAATCCCGGCCCGGTATTGCTCGTAACGTATAATAACACACTCGTCCGGTATCTGCAGTACTTGGTGTCAGAAACGCATGGGAAAATCCGGGTAGAAACGTACAGCAAGTTCGCCCGAGGCTATCTAAAAAGCATCGGCAAGATGCCACCTCGGAACGGAATCCTCCAGACCAAACACCTACGCAACGAGGTCGCCAACGCCGTACGAGAGGTACGAAAAACGTCTCCCCTCAACGACTTCTTAAACCTTGATACGGGCTTCTTCATGGATGAACTCGCCTGGATCGCCGACATGGGCATAACCAACTGTCAACAATATCTCGACGCTGAACGCATCGGTCGCAAACGCGGCCTGACCGAATCACGCCGAAAGGCTGTGTGGGACGTTCGCACCGCGTACCGTAATGCCCGAAAAGCTAACGGAATTCTCTACGACTGGAATGAAATCGCAACTGCAGTGCACAATGAACTCAAAAAAGACGACCACGAACGCCGGTACCGACACGTCGTTATCGACGAAGGCCAGGACCTCTCCCCTGAAGCCATCCGGTCGCTCAAAAAGGCCATCCAACCGGGGGGCACCGTCAACTTCTTCGGAGACTACCACCAGCAGATCTACGGGCAAGGACTATCATTCCACAGTTGCGGTCTCGAGCTCACTTCAAGTAACCCAATTAAACGCTTCCAAGATAATTATCGTAACACAGCCCAGATCGCCCGGGTCGCGATTGCAATGAGTCGCATGCCGCACATGAGCGCAGAACAGGAGGATCTGGTGGAGCCAAAGGAACCGTCTGCCGCAGGTACTATGCCAACACTAATTAAGTGCAAGGACATCGATACCGAAATTTCTGAAATCCAACGCATCGCCCGCGACCAGGGCAGTGTAAGTGTTGTTGGAATCTTGGCACGGACACGGAAAGACGCCGACAGGGCCGTACAAGGAATGAGCCGGGTCCGCAAACTCCAGGGAGACAAGAACGTTCCTTGGGATCCAAAGCCCGGCATTTACTACGGGACCTACCATTCCGCGAAGGGCCTTGAGTTCGACGTCGTATTAATGCCGTTCTGCGCCAGCAACAGCGTACCCTAACAAGCAGGCCATAGACGCGTACGGCGAAGAAGACGCAAGCACCCGTGACGGCAAATTACTGTATGTTGCTGTTACCCGCGCCAAAACCGAACTCACCGTCACTTACTCCGGAAAAATTACGCCACTCCTACCAACACACGATAATCTGTGGCAAATCGAGGAACTCACATGAACCCTGACGTACATCCAATGTCAGTCGCTGAAACGATCGCCGCCCACGGACTCGAAAGAGTAGCGCACTTCACTCCAGAAAAAAATCTTCACCACATTGTGAAGCATCAACAAATCCTTCCACGAGAGACACTGCTACAGAACTCCATAGATTACGTTGATCCGACCGATCAAGATCGTCTTGACGGCCACGCCGATAAGACATGCGTAACATTCACCTACCCAAATCCTTTTTATTTAGACACTGCTCGGAAACGACCACAGTTCCGCGAATATCGAGACTGGGTGATATTACTCATCAAGGCTGAAATCCTAAATCGAGACGGCGTTTTATTCTGCGAACGCAACGCTGCCGCTTGCGGCGGCACACTCTTGAAGGCTGGAGCAAGAGGCCTCGAAGGTTGTTTCGCTGATATGGTTCACGGAGAGCGCACGAGAGGATTGACGCACCACCCACGAGCCGCCACCGACCTACAAGCTGAAGCCCTAGTTCCGGGACCAATTCCCTTAGCCTTCGTCATGAACATCGTTACACCCACTAACGAAGCTGCAGGAAATGCGTGGGCGCGACTCCAGGCCGCCGACCTAAACCCCGATCAATTTACCTGGCTGGTGTCGAAAGATATGTTCGATAAGCGCGCGTTAACTAATGCAGTCCAGTCAGGACAGTCAATTCCCGAAAGGGAAATGGAATCCCCACATAAAGGAGAAACGATGGCACTGATCCAGTCTCTCACGTCCAGATCACGAGGTATTCTCCTCGGGGCGGCAGTCGGTGACGCGCTCGGCTGGCCCCAGGAGCAAAACTCCAACATCATCGGAGGAAACTATAACCGACACATAGACGCCACTCAAGAATTTCGTTCTTGGGCCCGATACTGTGGCGGACGATACCGGACGTACATCGACCCCGTATCAGAAGGCAGTTATAGCGATGACACACAACTCATATTGGCAACCGGTCGCTCACTTCAGTCAAAGGACTGGTTCACGGCACTGACTCATCGAGAACTTCCATTGTTGCTTCTCTACTCGCGAGGTGCCGGCGGTGCGACATTGCGTGCATGTCAGACATGGGCGATGGGAATAGAACCGTGGCTAAGTGATAGACGGAAGAAGGCGTACTTCCAGGCCGGCGGAAACGGTGTCGCTATGCGAATTGCGCCGCACGTCATAATGCACGTCGCACATCCACCCGAAGAACTTGTCTCTCGTGTAGTTCAAGATGGGGTCGCAACCCACGGACACCCCCGGGCACTTGTTGGGGCTGCGGCCTACGCCGTAGCCTTACATGCATTGATCAATACTGACAGCACCTTGGAATTCGGTGAGCTCCCAGCTAGGGTCAAAGCGGATAAGTCATGGCAATCACCAGAAGCGCTCCTGACGAATGTTCCTTCTACCTGGAAAAATGCTGCTTTTGAGCAGAATCCAAATTTCATGAGCGATTGGATTGACGCCACCAATGAGATGGTCAAGTTGATTTCTCAGGTTGAAAATTTTGTACAGAATGGGACTAGAGGCGACGATCTCGGAACACTCCGTCGATTTGGAGTTTTTGACAAAACGAGGAATGGGGCCGGAACCATCACCGCATCAGCAGCCATTTATCTTGCCTCTCGGAATGCACCTCGACCAATGAGCGGGCTACTCAGGAGCGCATTCGCAGAGAATGCTGACACTGACACACTTGCATCAATGACTGGTGCACTACTAGGTGCACTGCACGGCCCAGATTGGTTGGCCGAACTACATAATCAGGTTCAAGACAGTAAATACATTAAATGGATGGCTGACGATCTCGCCGCACGTTCCTTAGGCTCGAACGATTCTATTGCCAACACGATCAACTTTGTCGACAAGAACTCCATTCAACATTTCAAGGAGCAACTCAAAGTCGGACACGGCGAAGATTCAGTGAGATTACCGGACATGCGTCAGGGGCATCTGCTAAGTGATTTTAAACTGCAATCGCGCAGAGATGTCTATGCACATAGATGGATAGTTGACGTCGGAGGTCAAACGCTAATCATCGACAAAACAGAAAGCTTAGTGAATTCCGGGGCCAAGGATCGCGCATATTTAAATACGTCAAGGCGGATGCCGTCCACTCAGTTAACGGAGAAGGATTCCGGGGATGGAAAATTCATCAGCCTCACATTACCTGTGAATGACCTGAACCTAATCGCAGGTTTCTACTCTGAAATACTTGGCATACCTGTCCACCGAATAGGCTCTCGTGAACTCATAGTAGACCGAACCGTGAAGTTTCAAGAAATTTCGGGCGCCACATATGGGATGTCAAAGCTTGCTCTGGAGTTCGAAGTTTCGGACATAGTGGCTGTTGCCCGGAGAGTCGGACATGGTCCACTATTATCGTCTAATTCATTCAATTGGACTGACCCTGCGGGGCATACTCTGCATATCCGGTCAACTCGGAGGTGATTTCAGTAAACTTTATTGGCTCTTCACAGTTCCTCGGTTTTTTCTCAAGCTCTTCAATCTGCCGGGTCTCGATGGAGGTGCGGTCCCAGACTTAGTGCTTCAAGGCGCGCAGAGCCTCATGATGCCCCAATTCCCTCGCGCTCCTGCGGAATCGCGCCTTTCCGTGTTGAGTCCGTCAGTGCCTTCAACGTCATCCTCGCGGCTCGCGTTCTCGAAACTCCAGCGAGCAATTTCTTAAGTCCATGGCAGTGATCCTTCCTATCATCACTGCTCCCATCAACCCTGGTGCGATTCACCAGGTGGACAACCATCCGCTGGTGTCCAGATCAGCCACAGAATCTTCAGTCCTGACCTTCTACTCGAGCCTTATGCTGAGCGCTCCGGCCCGACCACCCGGCGCACGAACCAGCGGGGAGCCAGCCGCAGGACGGTGTTGGCGCTGCGGTAGCGCAGGCTCGGGGTGCAGATGACCTGGCCGCGACGCACCGCCGTCAGGCCGTCAATGGCCACTCGCTCGGCGTCCAGCCACAGCGGCTCCTTCCACTGGGTCTCATCGATGCCGGCCGCGGCGTGGAAGCCGGTGTGGACCAGCCCCGGGCACAGTGCGGTGGCAGTCACTCCGGTGCCGGCGAGCTCGGCGGCCAGTCCCTCGGTGAACCGCAGCACCCAGGCCTTGTGCGCGGCATAGGTGCCCATGGCGGTGTGCGCGGTCATGGAGGAGACGTTGAGAACGGCGCCGCGGCCGCGCTCCACCATGGCTCCGGCCGCTGCATGCGAGGCCACCATGACCGCCCGGACCATGACGTCGAGGGCGTCCTCCTCGCGGGCCAGGTCTCCCCGATGAATCGCTGCCCCAGACCGAAGCCGGCATTGTTGACCAGGGAGCCCCACGGGCTTGCTCTTCTCACGCAGACGCTCGGCGACGAGCTCGAGGCTCATCGCGCTCGGACAGGGTCGGCCTGCAGGGTCTCCACCTGGACGCCTGCGAACTGCCGCATCTCCTCAGCCACCTCCCGCAGCCGCTCGGGGGTGCGCGCCACGAGGACGAGGTCATGACGGGCCTGGGCGAGACTGCCAGGCGATCTCCAGGCCGAGACCGCTCGTGGCCCCGGTGACAAGTGCTGTTCCCATGGCGTCAGACTAGGAGCGATTGGTGAGTGCTTGATGGGAGTCGGGTACCGGCTAGTCTGCTGCCATGCGCCTGGCCACCTGGAACGTCAACTCCATCCGCACCCGCGTCGACCGCGTCCTGGCCTTCCTGGAGCGCGAGGACATCGACGCCCTGGCGATGCAGGAGATCAAGTGCCGCCCTGACCAGTTCCCGGTCGAGCCCTTCGAGGCCGCCGGCTACGAGCTCGCCATCCACGGCCTCAACCAGTGGAACGGGGTGGCGATCGCCTCGCGCGTGGGGCTCGGCGACGTCGCCACCTCCTTCCCGGAGCAGCCCGCCTGGGCGTCAAGCCTGAGGCCGAGCCGGTCGTGGAGGCCCGGGCGCTGGGGGCGACGGTGGGTACGGCGTCGGACGCGAAGCCGGTGCGCCTGTGGAGCCTGTACGTGCCCAACGGCCGCGGTCTCACTCACCCGCACTACATGCACAGACTCGACTGGCTGCGGGTCCTGCGCGACGACGTCGCCGCCTGGCTGAGGAAGAGCCCGACCTGCCGCGCTGGCGCTGGTGGGCGACTGGAACGTGGCACCGAGGGATGAGGATGTGTGGGACATGAGCGTCTTCGAGGGCGCCACCCACGTCTCTCGCCGGAGCGCGAGGGCCTTCGCCGCCTTCGCCGAGGGCGGGCATGCGCGAGGTCACGCGCGAGCGGGTCACCAACTACACGTACTGGGACTACCAGAAAGCTCCGCTTCCCGAGGAACGAGGGCATGCGCATCGACTTCGTCTACGCCTCACCGGCTCTGGCGGGTCGTGTCACCGGCGCCGCCATCGACCGCGACGAGCGCAAGGGCAAGGGCGCCTCCGACCACGTCCCCGTCATCGTCGAGGTCGACTGAGGCCGAGGAGCACGAGCGGAAGAAGGGACAGAGAGCCGGTGCGTGGCCAGCACACTGCCGCAGGACGACCGATACTCAGGCTGATAGGACTCAATCAATAAATTAGCCAGAATAGTTCGCGAATAATTGTGTGGAAATGAAGTCTTGCACCCCTTAGAACATAGATATACCGGACACATTATGTCCGCATGAAGTATTCGACACAGTCCGTCAGTCGCCACACAGCCCCCACCTTCTCCTCCTTCGCGGCACTCACCCTGGCGGCCCGCTGGGGCGGCGCACTGCCTCCGCTCCGTCAACACCGTCGACGAGCCTTCACCGGCAACAGACCACCCTCGGGACCAACGTCAACCACCGAGGCACCAGCAAACACTCAAGGACGCGACCTGACACTTCCGCGACCTGGAGAACGCCTCTCTCCCCATCAAGCATGGCTAGCAGCAGACCTGAGCGGAAAGGAGACTGAGCGCCTTGCGCGAGGAGTCGTCTCGAGGCGTGTACACCTCGAGACGGTGATCAGGGCTGTCCGGTTGAAGCCAGATCTGGTAATCAACATTCACGCGGCCGACATCCGGGTGGCTCAGATCCATCGGGCCGGTGGTGCAGTCGGCGACTCCGCCGGTGGACCACAGCCCGGCGAAGACCTGGCTGTGCATGACGAGCTCTCCGATGAGCCCGGCCAACTGCGCGTCCATAGGATGCGCGCCGGCGGTCAGACGCAGGTAGCCCACGTGGATACGCGCCAGGTAGTCCCAGTTGCGGTACAGGCTGCGGTGTACGGGGTCCAGGAAGAACATCCGCGGAATGGATGGTCTGGTGTCAGGATCGCGCGGCGAGTCTTCATCCAGGTGCGGAGCCAGCAGAGCACGTCCGGTCCGATTCCAGGCCAGCACATCTCCTCGCCGCCCCAGCAGGATCGCCGGGACACTCTCCTCGCCCAACGCATGCAGCAACGCGAGCACATGGGAGCCGGGCTCCTCCTCATCCGGCATCTCCAGCCGAGACAGGGCGGGACCGCGGGCGAGGTTGTGCAGGTGCGCCGTCTCGGTATCGTCGAGATGAAGGACCCGAGCCAGGGCATCAAGCACCTGGGCGGAGACGCGACCCGCCTGCCCTTGCTCGAGCCGGGTGTAGTAGCCCGCACTCAGCCCGGCCAGCTGGGCCAGCTCCTCACGCCGCAGCACCGGGACGCGTCGAGGAGTTCCGTACGAGCTCAGACCAAGGGCCTGAGGGGTCACCCTGTCTCGGCGAGTCCTCAGGAACGCTCCCAGCGTCTCGCCGGAGACCGCCGCCGCGGCCACCACTGTCTCCACGCTGCCTCCTCATCATCACCACTTGCAGGTACTCCTTGGCCGATGTCCTTCTCAGCGTAGGCACCCATCATCTATTGCGCCTATCCCTGCCGGGTGTACCCGCTCCAGGGAACTGGCTGCCTGGATTGGGAACTCTGAGCATGATGAACATGGATACACAGGCTCACTCTCCCGCAGCATCCAGATCCTTCGACGATGTTGAGCATGTCCCACGACGCGCCTGGCTCGGTCTTCTCGTGGTACTCGGCCCGGTGCTACTGGTCTCCATGGACGGCTCGGTGCTGTTCCTGGCGATGCCCACCATCACCCGGTCCCTGGGGCCCAGCGCTGATCAGGCGCTGTGGATCCTCGACATCTACGGTTTCGCCGTCAGCTCGCTGCTCATCACCTTCGGCAACCCTCGGTGACCGCTATGGGCGCCTGAGGGTTCCTGATCGGCGAGGGTCCTCGTGTTCGGTGCCGGCTCTGCCCTGGCCGCCCTGTCCGAGTCCCCGGGCTGGCTGATCGCCTCGCGCGCGCTCATGGGATTGGGCGGGTCGACTCTTCTGCCGTCCGGGCTCGCCGTCCTCAGCGAGCCTGTTCGAGAACCCTCGCCTACGTTCCCGGGCGATCGGGATCTTCGCGGCCACCTTCGCCGCAGGGCTTCGCCATCGGTCCCGTCGTCGGAGGCCTCCTGCTGAGCCCGCTTCTTCTGGGGCTCGGTGTTTTCTCATCAATCTGCCGGTCGTTGCGGCCTTCCTGCTCGCCGCCCCTTTTGTGCTGCGCGAGGTGAGGCCACCCGTCACGGCGAGGTGGACATCCCCAGCATCGCCCTGTCGGCCTCTGGCATGTTCCCTGACCGTCTACGCCGTCAAGCGGGCGGCGGCCTACGGCCCGTCTCCCCTCGTCGTTGTATCAGCAGGCTGCGGGTGCCGGCTTTCTGACCTGGTTCCTCATGAGACAGCGCCGACTGGAGCATCCTCTGGTCGACGTCGGGCTGTTCAGGAGCAAGATCTTCACCATCGCGATTCTGACCGGTGTGATCTCCCTGGTCGTGTGGTCCGCGGCGGCCTACCTCAGCGGCGCTCTACCTGCAGTCCGTCCTGGGGCTGTCGGTCCTCACCGCGGCGCTGCTCGCCCTTCCTGGTGCGGTCATGCTGACGACCACCTGCATCCTGACTCCCGCACTGGCGGACCGGATCGGGCAGCGCCGGGCGCTGCTCACATGCCACCTCGCCATGGCCTGCGGACTGGCCCTGCTCCTGCTCACCGGCGTCACCGGAGGTGTCGGCTGGTTCATCGCCTCCACCGTCGTCGCCGGGCTCGGCTACAGGATCTCCTTCTCCTTGGTGGCCGACACCGCCGTCGGGGCTGTTCCCGTAGAGGCGGGCCGGGGCCGCCGGCGCGATCGCCGGGACCTCCAACGAGGTCGGGAACGCTTTGGGTATCGCTCTTCTCGGTTCGACGGCGACTCGTGTTCCGTCTTCGCGGTCCCGATGTGGCCCCACGCTCGGGGAGACGCTCGACGCCGGAGCAGCCGGCCCGTCATCGATCAGGCGAGGGCGGCCTTCGTTGACGGTTTCCACCTGGCCATGGCCCCTGGCCGCGCTCCTGTGCGCCGGCCTGGGTACGCTCGCCCTCAGATGGCTGTCCCGATCCGGACAGTAGGGGCTGCAGGACAGTGGGCCGGGTCCCTGCTGCGACGTCCCCGTTGCGGTGAGGCGAGCGGTCGCGCCTCTGACAAGGTGCAGGCAGGACGAGGGACGGACGACGAAGTCGTTGCGGCCAGGATTCCTCGGCCCCGAGCGTCTATAGAGCCGGGATCTGGTCGCCGAGACGGACCACGTCCGCCGGTGAACCGCCCCGAAGGGCCGGGCCCCCAGGAAGACGGCCTGGCGCTGGGCGACCGGATCCACCCAGATGAAGGATCCCGACTGGCCGAAGTGCCCGAAGGTCTGCTCGCTGTTGCCGGCCCCGGTCCAGTGCGGGGACTTGGCTCCACGCACCTCCACCCCCAGGCCGAAGGGGTTGGGGGTCTGACGCCCGTAGCCGGGTAGAACGCCGTCGAGACCGGGCAGGACCGGTGTGCGGGCGCGCTGCGCGAGCGCGGGCGAGACGAGTCTCGGTGCGGCCAGCTCCCGGGCGAACAGGGACAGGTCGCGGGCGCTGCCCTCCCCGGGTGGGCGGGCGAGCCGGGGATGAGAACGCTGGCCATCCCCAGAGGCTCGAGCACGGTGGTCTCCACCCAGGTCTCCAGGGGCGTGCCGGTGGCCTCCTCGAGGCGCTCCCCCAGGATCTCGATACCGCGGTTGGAGTAGATGCGGCGCGTCCCCGGGGCTGTCAGGCGCTCATCGGAGTCGGCCGCGATCCCCGAGGAGTGGGACAGCAGGTTCTCGATGGTCGCACCCTCAGGCGCGGGCGCGCCGGCGGGGGTCTCCAGGTCCAGCAGTCCCCGGTCGACGGCGACCAGGGCCGCCCAGGCGACGAGCGGCTTGGTGACCGAGGCGAAGGGAAGATCCGTCGACGTCACCGGCCTCGAGGAGCACGCCGTCACCGCGGCCGGCTTACCGGTCACGACGAGGGGCGGTCAGGGAAGGGAAGGCGGCCAGCGCCGGCAGGGCAGGGACCGGCGCCTGAGGGGTGTCGGGGTGGTCATCGTTCCTCCTCACCTGGATCGGCTCTCCGACGTGGCGGGCCGAGCGCCCTCGCGACCGTACCCTACGCCTCGAGGGTCGGCTCCCCACCACCGTCCATGAGCCGTATGGCACGGCAGCGAGCACTAGGACACCGGGAGCTGGTCGGGCCGTCCTGAGGAGCCCCGGCGCGCCGTGAGTCTGCGAAACCTCCCGGCTCGCGAGGATCGGGCTGATGCCCTTCTACCACCGCCCGCCCGCCGACCGCGGCCCCTTGCGCCCCGCTCCCCATGGCTCCCGGTCAGGCGGCCCCCGCCCCCACGGCCGCTGGGGTGTCCGGTCGCCGGTGTCACGGCTACGCCGTCGTCGATCTGGAGACCACCGGCCTGTCGCCCGCGACGGACTCGATCCTGGAGGTCGCGCTCGTTGTCACCGACGCCGCCGGTCGCGTCGAGCGCACCTGGTCCACGCTCGTCGATCCCGGCGCCGGCGTGGACGTGGGCCCCACCCATATCCACGGTCTCGTCGCCGAGGAGCTCATCAGGGCACCGGCCTCGACGACGTCTCCGACCTGCTCGTGGCCGACCTGGCCGGAAGGGCTGTGGTGGCCCACAATGCGCGCTTCGACGTCGGCTTCCTCACCCAGGCGCTGGGGACGCGGGGGCTGCTCGACCGCGGCGCACGGGTGCCGCGGGTGTGCACGATGGAGTGGGCGCGCCATTTCATGACGACGCCGTCGCGCCGGCTGACCACCTGCTGCGAGGTGGCTGGGGTGGAGATCGGCCGCCACCACAACGCGCTCGACGACGCCCTGGCCGCTGCCGGCCTGCTGCGCCACTATCTGGCGGTGGGGGCCGAGCGCGGCGAGGAGCCGGTGGCCTGGGCCCGGACGCTCGTTGAGGCTCGCCGCTTCGCAGGCTGGCACTGGGACGCCCAGCGGGCGCGGGCCGGCTCAGAGCGTCTCACGGCGCGCACCACGCCCGGTGCCGAGCGACCCCGGCCCGGGTCTTAGACCTCTGCGGCGTCCTCGCCCAGGGAGACGAGGAATCCGTCGTCGTCCACGGCCACCCCGGAGACGGCGGTGACCAGGACGGTGGCGAGCTCCTCGACCAGGTCCCGGGCCGTCTGACGCTCACGGCGCCGGGAGCGGGAGACCACCTCGGCGTAGGCGTCGGCCTGGTCCTGAGGGATCCAGCGCAGGTCGTAGGGACAGGACCGCCCCGCGCGCCCACGGCTCACCGCGCACGGCCAGCGGCAGCCCGTCGGTGGCGCCGGCACGCACCTCGATGCGCCCCCAGCCCTCGTGCTCGGGGTCGACCGGGGTGACGACCGCGTAGCCGTCGCGCAGGCTCCTCGATGACGTTGCCGGTGGCGGCGGCGACGATCTCCTGACGCATCGTGTCCTGGCGGACCTTCTCCGAGCCGCGCCAGGCCTTCTCGAAGACGTCCGGGCCGATGCGCTCGACGAGGCTCTCCATTTCCTCGGGGTCGATGGCGTCCAGTCCGACGGCGCCCCGGGGCTGAACGGCCTCCAGCGCGGTACTCACCTCGGGGGCGATGGGCTGCAGGACGGCCACCAGGTCCTCCGGGCCGAGCCACACCGGGGCGTAGACCGTCAGGGAGGCCGAGGACCTCCGGGCTGGGCTCGACCAGGACCGGGTCCTCCCTTGTCCCCACCGGGAATGAGGCGCAGAGCGCCGGCCAGGCGCCGGGCGATGGCGCGCAGGCGGGTGAGGGCCACCAGCTCGGCCCCCGTGGGCTGGGCGTGGGGGAAGGCGTCGGAGAGCGGATCCAGGCCGGCGAGGCTCGGCCGGCAGGGGCTCCGGCACGGATGCGGGGGCAGTCCAGGATCATCAGCTGCGTGGTCCACTCCGGAGCACCCAGGAGGCGGCGCATCTCGGCGTCGACCTTCCAGGGCCCCAGCAGGGAGACCCCCGGGAAGAGCGTGGAGGCTGGAGACCCCCACCCAACCGGACTGGATGTCCTGGGACAGGGGCCAGAGCCTCGACCTCATCCGGGGGCGACGTCGTCGGCCAGGAGCAGGACGTGGTTGGTGTCCAGCAGCCCGACAGGCAGCATGGAGGTGGCGGTGAAGGTGCCGGTGTCGGTGGGCAGGGAGACGGCGAAGTCGGTTGAGTCGCTCATAGGTGCTTCTCCTGGGACATGGGAGCAGAGTCGTCGGCAGGGGGCCGCCGGGGTGTCGGAGATACGGGTGCGGTGGAAGGACTGGTGGGGAGCGGGAGGGCCGTCGGTCCGCGCTGGTCCTGATAGCGCGAGCCGGTGGCGCCCGAGCCGTAGGGGCCTGGGCGGGGCTGGACAGGCGGAAGCAAATGCCTGCCCCACCTTCATTCCCGGCCAGAGCCTTTGATGGGCATGGTAGCCGTGTTGGACAGCCCAGGGTGACGTGCCCGGTGAATCCCGGGTCGATGAATCCGGCGGTGGAGTGGGTCAGCAGCCCCAGGCGCGCCCAGGCTCGACTTGCCCTCCAGACGGGCGTGGCGACGTCGTCGGGCAGGGTGATGCGCTCGTAGGGTGGCCCCCAGGACGAACTCCCGGGGTGCAGGACGAAGGGCCTCGTCGGCCCCGACGTCGACCAGGTGGGTCAGCCCCTCCTGGTCGGCGGCGGGTCGATGACCAGGGTAGCGGTGGTTGTCGAAGAGACGGAACCAGCGGTCCAGGCGCACATCGATGGAGGCCGGCTGAATCATCTCCGGGATCGTAGGGGTCGAGGACGACCCGCCCGGCGTCGAACTCGGTGCGGATATCGCGGTCTGAGAGCAGCACGGGCCCGATTGTGCCAGGTCCGTCGAGAGGCGTCATACGGATTCCGGCCCCGAGGGGACCCAGCGGGTCCAGACCGATCCTCAGGTGCTCAGCGGCATGCCGGAGGCGTCAACACTCCACGGTGGCTCGCCGGGGCGGGCCACAAGGATGAGGATGCCCTCGACGAAGCTCCAGATGAAAATCGGAAGGGCCAGGATCCCGCAGGAGAGGAGCGTGCCCAGGAGCTGGAAGAGTGCCTTGCCCGTGTAACCGAGGTAGAAGTTGTGGATCCCGAAACCGCTGAGGAACAGTGCCAGGATGCCGGCGGCCACCTTGGACTTGCCCGAATAGGCGGGGGACCGTAACCGGGGACGGGACCATAGCCGGGAGGTGCGCCGTAACTGAGGCACCCGTAGCCGGGAGGTGTGCTGCTTTAGCCGGGCTGGGGCTGTAGGCCCCTGAGGGTCGTACCCGGCTGGGCGCCGGAACCAGGGCAGGTCGCTGTTGGGCGGGTACCCGCCTGACGGGTACTGCGTGGAGGCGGACCCAGCGGGCAGCGCCGGAACGTCCGGGCGAGGGCCCATAGCGGGCTCAGCGGGCTCCAGCGGGCACAGTGGGCCTCGTCAGGGTTGATGGGATCAGTCGTGCGCTCACCACATGCATCGAGACGTCAGGGGAACCATCAGCGGGTGTAGCGGGCGCGAGATCGCCTGCACAGTGCGCAGGCCTTCCGGAGACCGATTTGCGCAGACGGCCGGGGTCTGGGTTAGACTTCCGCACGCACCTGGGACGCACGTCCACCGGTGCCACGCGGTGTGTAGTTCAATGGTAGAACTTCAGCCTTTCCCAGGCTGACAGCGCGGGTTCGATTCCCGTCACCCGCTCCAGGCGGAGGGTCCGGACCATCACGGTCCGGACCCTCGTTCGTTGTTCTTCCGTTCCTGGGTCACTCACCCGCCCCCTTCGGGGCGGCCCCCGACGTCGTCGGCCGGCGCCGCCCGTCTGAGTCAGGACAGGACGGCCTGCAGGTTCACCTGGGCGCTGTTCAGGATGCTGGCGGGTCGCCCCCGGCCAGCCCGGGCACTCGTTGTCGAAGTTGGCGATGATGTCCGAGGTGCCGGAGGCGGAGGGCACGGGCTGGGAGTACTCGACGCCGGCCTGGAAGGCCGCCTGGTCGGCGTGCTTGCCCTTCCAGGTCTCGCCGGCGGCCTTGCCCGCGGGGACCGTGCCCGCCGCACTGGCTAGGGGCCACCTGCCGCTCGGCGGCGGTGAGGTACTCCACGAGCCGATGGCGTCGGCCTTGTGCTTGAGGCCTCGACGACGCCGTAGAAGGTGGGGAACTGCAGGGGTCCCCTGCCACCGCTGCCGGCCGGCAGCTCGACCACCTGTAGGGAGACGCCCTGAGTAGGGAGTCCGCCAGGGTCTTCACCAGGGAGTCCGTCTCGATCACCATGGCGGTCTGCCCTCTGTCCGAAGGCGTCGGCGGCGGACCCGGCGGACAAGTCGGCGCCCCAGCCGGCCGAGCCGGAGGACAGGAGCCTGCTTGACCTGGGTCAGTCCCGCCACCGAGCCCTCGGAGGAGGCCGTGGCCTTCGTGCCGTCGGCGCTGGTCAGTCCCCCACCGCCCTGGACGAGGAAGGCGCCCACACGCGTGTAGGTGGCGTCGAGGGTCAGGCCGACGACGCCACCGGAGGTGAGTCTTGGCGGCCACCTGGTCGAGCCTGTTCCCCAGGTGGTCCGGGTAGTCCGACTCGCTCAGGCCCGCGGCCGACCACAGGGAGATGTTGATGTAGAGGCGAGCGTGGAGACGTCCCGGGCGCGGCGCTGACCCTCTCCTGCCGGGTGGCGCTGGTCAGCAGCGCGGGGTGAGTATCCTTGACGGCGGCCGAGCCCTTGTCCCAGGAGTGCAGGGGAACCGGCGTGAGCTGGACAGCGGGCCGGGTTGAGGACGACGACGTCGATGGTCGGCTCGGCCGTGATCCCGCAGGGCCAGGCTCCTGGGAGACGTCGGAGACGGGCTTGACGTCCACCTCACCTTGGTCTCCTTGGTGAATGCCTCCACCGCCTTGGGACAGCGCCTCCGCGGCGGCCTCGCCCGCATCGGAGACGATGAGCGCCATCTGCCCTCCTCGGTGGCCTCGTCCTTCGACTTCGACGAGCAGGCGGCGAGGGTGGCTGAGACAGCCAGTCCCAGAGAGGTCAGGCCGAATGTCCTGCGGGACAGCATCATGTGTTCTCCTTGAGGGAATCCCGGAGTGCCCTGGAGCGGGTGAGCCCTGGGCCGCAACGGCGCCTGTGGGCTCGCGGTGAGCGACGTCGGTGGGGACGGCGGGAGGGCACTGCGGGCCCCACGTCGCCAGGAGGAAGCGTAGGCCATTCGGGCCGCGGGCTCGGACTCGTCCCCGACCCCTCATCTCACAGGAGGTCGCGCAGGGCCAGCACGACGATGCCGGTGGCCAGGGCGTCCACAAGGAACCAGCCGGCCAGCCACAGTCCGGCGGGAACCCGGGTCAGGTGGGCCAGGGTGCGGTGGTCCTGCTGCGGGTCACGTGAGGCGGCGACGTCGCGCAGGGAGTCCCAGGCCCCGACGAGGAGGGCCAGCCCGACCCTCGGCGACGACGCTGTCGCGCCACTGCCCGCCCCACCACCATAGGGCCCCGGTCAAGGCGGCCACGAGGAGGACGAGCAGGACTGTGCGCACCGAACGGGACATGAGCCAGCAGGACCGCCAGGAGGACCAGTCCCAGCAGCAGGACCGCACTCGCCCACCCCTTGAGGGGCCAGGAGCACGACGACGGCCCCCAGGACGGCCGGGGCCGGATAGCCGGCCCACGAGGTGGCCACCGGCCGGGGCCGGTGGGTTTGCCGGCGGTGACGGCGTGCCCGGACAGGGTCACGGCTCACCACGAATCCGAGGAAGCGTCGCCCTCACCATGAGGCCGACGGCGGCGTGCCCGGCCTCGTGGACGATCGTCACCAGGGTGCGTCCCCAACGGCGGGCAGGCGCCCAGGCCAGGACGATGAGGAGGATCGCCAGCGCCGGCCACAGCACGCCGGGGATCCAGGCCCACGACGCTCGAGGCGCGGGCCAGCAGGTCGTTCCAGGTGTCAGTCCGCTCAGGTTCTACGGGCGGAAGTCTGCCAGGCCCACCTGCAAGCGCGGCAGCCCGTGGCTCACGCTGTCAGCCAACCGCGCTGTGATGAAGCGAACCGGGGGCCCGGCGCCCTCCAGGGGCTCGGTGGCGTGGGGCTGTGGAATGGCCGGGACGGCTGGGCGGGACTGACGCGCCCCCACCGCCCGCAGCACGAAGGCGTCCAGGCTCTCCAGGTAGGCCCGGCGCTGCCCGGATCCGTGGGGGTCGGGCGCCCGCCCATGACGGTGGCGTGGATGAGGGGATGACCTGCTCGGGATCCTGGGAGGGATGAGCCCCTGATCCATGGCGTCGGTGAGGATCGAGGAGAGCATCTGAGCCAGCAGCGCCCCGTGGGCCCCGCAGGCGGCCGGGCCGTCCCGCGCGAGACGGAGCCGGCCAGCGGCCCCTGACGTCGGGAAGTGGAAGTGCCGTGCGATGAGGGTCTCGCTGGCGCACGTAGATGCGCAGACGGTCGATCGGGTCCTGGGTGCCGGGCCAGCGCCCGGGAGAGCTCCTCGGCGTACCGGCTGGCCTCGTGCTCCATGAAGGCCAGGAGGAGGTCCTCCTTGTCCGCGAAGTGGTTGTAGACTGGGCTGTGCGTCCCACACCCGCGTGGTTGGCGACGTCGGACAGAGTGATCTTGTCGGAGTCTGCGCCGGCTCGACGAGTCTCGGAGAGAGCGCGGAACAGGGCGGTGCGCGTGCGCTCGATGCTCGGCCAGTGAGGAACCCAGGATCTTCGGCATGAGTCCACCCTAACCCAGGAGATGACGTCGACGATAGAAGTGTCAGGAAACTGAGACGGGTCGGCGTCGGCGGCGCTGCTGACGGCCCTGAGCGCGTGACCCTGTGAGGACGCGCGGCCCTTGTGAGGAACCGCCCGAGCCTCCTAGGGCTCGCCGCCGTTGTATCGGCGACGCCTCAACGCCGCATCAACGCCGTATCAGTGCCGTATCAGCGCGCCAGGGCGGTCACGAGCGCGTCGATGATCGGCAGGTCCGCCTCGAGCCACGGCAGCCGGCGCAGCCGATCCGGCGGGTCCAGGGCACCCACTCCAGCCGCTGGTGGTCGGCTCGGCCCTGCCCCCGGTCTCCGGGGCGGGCGGGCTCAGCCAGCCACACCCGCATCCTGAAGCCGTGCATGGCCGGCCACGCCGGGGCGTCGTCACCGGGACCACTGTCCGACGGCGCCGGAACCGCCAGATGCCGAGGAGCGATGAGTTCGGGGCCCAGGCGGGCGCTCAGGCCGATCTCCTCGTCAAGTCTCGCGGGCCAGGGCCTGCTCGGGCCGCTCGGCGGGCCTCGACCTTGCCGCCGGGGCTCGAACTGACCGGCGTGCTCGGGCGGGTAGGGACCGGGCCGCGCACAGCAGCGTCGTCGGGTGCCCCAGGTCATCCAGGACCGCGGCCGCCACGACGAGGCGGGAGGCCTTCACCGAATCGGAGCCGCTCACCAGGGGCTTCCGCCGCCGCCACTGCCGCCGGGCGCCTCAGTGGCCCCCGCGCTGCCGTTGTTACGGTCCCTGAGGGCGCTTGGCCCGGTCATCGACCGGGGTCGGGGGTCGGCCGGACGCTCGGTGAGACTCGATGACGATGGGTCCGAGCTCGGGCTGCTGCTGGGCTGCGACGACGGGTCCGAGCCTCGGATCGCTGCTGGGCTGCGACGACGGATCGGAGCTCGGATCGCTGCTGGGCTGCGACGACGGGTCCGAGCTCGGGTTGCTGCTGGGCTGCGACGACGGATCGGGCCTCGGATCGCTGCTGGGCGTGGCCGAGGGGGCGGGCTCTGAGAGGGATTCTGCTGAGGCGGGGCGGCACCTCGCAGGTGTCGGCCGCCTCTTGGCCGCCTCGATGTGCTCGGTCACTTCCGGGAGCCTTCCACCTCCTGAGCCTGGGCCGCCAGCGTGAGGTGGGCGACGTACAGGTTGGTGCGCACCATGCACTCCGGGGAGCCGGCCTTCGCCTTGGTCTTCGAGTCGACCGTGGCCTTGGGGGCCCTCACTGAGAGCCTGGTTGAGGGTCGTGACCGCGGAGGTCGGGTCCTTCGCGGCGCGAACTGACCGGTTCCCAGGTTGAAGTGGACGCGCCACCGCTCCAGCCAGGGATTGATCGTGGCGACCGTGCGGTAGCGCGACAGGGCTGTGTCGTAGTGGCCGGGCTGCGGCGGCACGGTTTCCGGCCAGGGAGATGAGGAAGATCGACCCGAGCCACAGGGAGACGATGGTGGCTAGGCGGCGGGCACCCCACCGATCGCCAGGGAGTCGACGGCGCCGTTTGAGGCGCGCCTCGCGCCGCCTGGGGTCCTCGGGGCCGAGGGGTCCGGCGTGGAGGCCCCGTCCTTCGGGTCCGCCTCCTGCAGGTAGTCGGTCTCCTGCTCCGAGGGGGCGCTGTCTGCTCCTGGCGCACCCTGCGCACCGTTGGCGGCGCCGGGCTGCATCCCGCTCCGCCCCTGCCCGGGACCTCGCCGGAGGTGCTTCCTATCGTCATCATCTTCCCCTTCCCATGAGAAGACGCAGGCGACGGTCGGCTCGCATGAGATCGATGATCTCCCACAGCAGCAGACCGAAGGCGATGAGTCCCAGTGGCCGGGTCAGGTACACCCGGCCGTTGGTCTTGGCCCGCCCGTCGGAGGAGACGGCCTCGATGTCGAGGTTGGTGAACTCTGCTCGTCGGGTCGTCGCCGAGCCGCCGGTGCGGTGGAAGTAGGGCAGCCCCATGTCCTTGGCCACCTTCTGGAGTCTCGTCGGCGTCGATCTTCGACACCCCAGGCTGCCCGCCCTGGCCGTCGGTGATGTGGTCGGACTGCGTGCTCGCCGGTGGCCGGTGAGCCGTCGTAGCTGCGCATCTTCCCGCCCCTCGGTGGAGCCGTAGCCCAGCACTGCACCGCCGTCGACGACGTCGGCCAGGGACTCGCCAGGAGACGCCGGCGCTTTCGGCCGCCAGAGCGCCACGACCTTCATCGGTGGCCCTCGCCGTCGGAGAAGATGTAGACGAGCCGGATGTTGTTGGGGTCGGACTGGCGGGACTGCGCCAGCGACTGACCCAGCAGGGGAAGCGCCACCTCCAGCGAGGAGCCGGTGGCGTGGCCCGTGACCTCCTGCTTGAAGGAGCCGATCCAGGCGTCGACGGCGTTGGTGTCGTGAGTCAGTGGCGCCCCTGGCCGCGGTGTTGTCCAGGGCGATGATGGAGAACCTGGAGTCCGGGAAGGCATCGCGGATGGCGCGCATGTCCGAGCGCACGCCGTCGAGCCTGGTGGAGGCCGACTGGTCGACGCCCTCGGGCCCCTTTGCCCTGGTAGTCCTCCGCGGCCATGGACCCGGTGCGGTCAACCACCATGTAGATCTCCACGTTGGAGACGCTGATGGCCTCGCTGCCGCGGATCGCCGGCCCCGCCAGCGCCAGCACGACGACGACCACGATGGCCAGGCGCCTCCACCAGGCCCGGCGGGCGACCGGCTCGGCATCGTCACGGACCAGCCGTCGTCGGAGACGACGAGCAGGGTCACCAGGGCGGCCGCCACGAGCAAGACGAGGATCCACCAGGTGACCGGGATGAACGCGAAGTCCCCGATGATCGGAACCGGCTTCATGCTCGCCTCCAGGTGGTCAGTCCCAGGTAGCCCAGAAGCACCAGCGAGCGTGATGACGAGTCGCTGGGGGACGTCGGTACGACGGGTCTGCTTGCGGCCTCCGAGCGCGGAGACCTCGGTCTTCTCCAGCTCCTTGACGATCTGCCCCCCGGTGCCGGAGTCCTCGACGTCGTAGAAGCGTCCCTTGCCCGGCCCCTCAGTGAGGGTCTTGAGCCCTCATGGGACTCCTCGGGCTCTTGTCGAGCAGGTTCTGAAGTCCTGATCGTCGTCGGCGCTGTAGATGGAGAAGAGGCGGATCTTGCGCTCGGCCAGAAGGTTGACGGCGTCGGGCAGGGGGTAGATCTGCTCGTCGTCGGGGTCGATGACCTGGTTGTCGGTGGCCAGGATGATGGATCGGGAGCGATCCAATCCCTGGTTGTCGAAGGCCTGGGCGCAGGAGGCGAGACCGTCACCGGCCAGGGAGGAGCCGTTGACGCCGGTGGTCTGCGTGCCGCCGAAGGCCCCTCGTAGTCGCGCTGCTGCTTCAAGGTGACATTCTTCGGGTCGATGTCCAGGACGTCGCCCAGCTCCCGGAGCTCGATCACGCAGCAGGTCGTAGTCGTCCGTCAGCGGGACGATGGTCTGCGCAGCCGAGTTCCAGGCCACGAGCCCCACCCGCTCGCCGTCGAAGTCCTCCAGGATCTCGGAGAAGGTCGTCAGGACCGAGGAGTCGATCCTGACCATCGACGTGGATACGTCCAGGCACAGGACGATGTCACGGCTGGCCAGGGCGTCGGAGCGCTCGGTGACCCGCACGGGCCGACCGGCGATGGCGGCGGCGCTCAGCAGGGAGGAGACCAGCATCACCGCCAGGAGCGCGTGCAGCCAGCGCTGCGCCCGGATGCGTTTGCGCACCGCCGGCAGCCTGGAACAGGCTCGCCGAGTTGGCCAGGCGACGAGGGCAGCTCGACGCCCCGTTTCCCGCGGCGTCCCCAGGGCGGCCGCAGCCGCTGGGCGTCCTGGTGGAGGAGCCTCGCTGGAGCGGCGGTCGATGATGAGGACCGCGATGATCGCCGCCACGGCGATGACGACAAGAACGATGAACAACCAGAGCATCACCATTGGGTGACCACCTCCCCTGGCGTGAGTGAGGGCCTCCCGTACGGCGGCCTGCGGCTCACGGTCGAAGGAGGCTGCCCCACACGGCGAGCAGGCCTCCGATGTGCCCCAGCGGGTTGGCGTCCAGGGGACGGCCCGCCGCGCGCACGCTGCGTCGACGCTCCTCCACCGAGCTCGGCCCGGCGGTCGCGGCCATGTCGAGGATCTCCGAGACCGTGGCCGTCGTGATCTCCTCCCGCTGCGGGCCTCGGCGAAGCCGCGCAGCAGCGCCGCGAGCTCCAGGTGCAGTCTCGCGCAGGTCCACTCACCATTGTCCCAGCGCTGGGAGATCTCACCGAGACGCTCACCCCACTGGCGGCGCTCACGAGGCGCCATGGGGATATCTCCGACCTCCTGGGAGGTGTCACGGCGAGTCACCAGGAAGGTTCGCAGCAGCCAGGCGGTGACCAGGAGGAGGCCGACGACCATGACGATGACCATCCATATCGGCATGAGAACCGGGGGCATGATCTGCATGGGTCATCGCCTCCCTCTGGCCACGGCGGCGCGCTCACGCTGAAGGAGCTCGGCGATGGAGTCGATGAGCGTCTCCTCGGAGGAGACGACGCCGTACTCCAGGTGCCGGGCGTCGAGCACCTGCTCGACGGTGGTACGCCACTGCTCGCGCACCACGGCCGCTTGAGCGGCCAGGTAGGAGTCGGAGCGCAGGAAGGCGGGGATCTCGAAGGGCAGGTCGATGTCCCGCCCGCGACCGCCGCCCTGGCGCAGCGGATCGTCGTCCTCGATCTGGACGACGATCATCTCGTGCTGGATCGAAGCCGCGCCGCAGCCAGGTCGCGGCGTCGGGGCCGGGGTGGGCGGTGTCGGTGATGAGAATGACCAGGCTGCGTCGACGGTGCCAGGTGCTCTACCCGCTCCATGAGGCGCGGCAGGCTGGAGGGAGGCGCCCCGGAGCCAGGTCGAAGGCGCTGGGGCGCCCCTCGACGGGAACGTCGAGGTCCTCGAAGGTACGGGCCAGCAACGCCAGCAGGGTCTCGACGTGCTTGGCCCCGGAACGGGCCGGGCGCGAGATCGTCCGGCCCGCGTCACCTGCTACGAGCGCCACCGAGTCCCCCGCATCCGGAGCCAGGTAGGAAGACCTCCGCGACCCCCAGGGCCAGGTCGCGCTTGTCCTCCCCCGAGGGCGTCATCGCCGCCATGGTCCGGCCGGTGTCCACGGCCAGCACCATGGGCATCATGGACTCGCGCTGGTAGCGCTTGATGACCGGCTGCCCCAGGCGGGCCGAGGACTTCCAGTCGATGTCCGAGATGTCGTCGCCGGGCCGGTAGAAGGACATGTCGTCGAAGTCCCGCCCGCGCCCGACGAATACCGACTTGTGGCGCCCGTCAGAGCAACCCCGTGGCGCGACGCAGGGTCGGCAGGCTCAGGGCCGCGCGCAGACGCTCGATCCGCGTACCGCGCCGACCGTCGCCGGAATCGGACCCGGGCGCCCCGGGAGCGCCGTGTACCTGCGTGCTCATCGTTCACCTGGTCCCCACTGGGCTCAGGGCGTGGGGACGGCCGCGAAGATGGCGTCGATGATCGCCTCGGGCGCGACTCCGTCGGCCAGGGCGCGTCACAGGTGAGCACCAGCCGGTGGCGCAGCACCCCGTGGCGCAGCAGGCGGACGTCGTCGGGGATGACGTAGGTGCGCCCCTCCTGGAGGGCGACGGCCTGGGCCACCTTCATGAGCGCGATGCTCCGCGGGGGAGGCCTCGACACGCACCTGCCGGTCCAGGCCGGGCACGGGGCGCGGTCCTCCACCGCGGGAGGTGTTGATGAGGGCGACGATGTACTGCTTGATGACGGGGTCGACGTAGACCCGCTCGGCGGCCCTGCTGAAGCCACTCGACGTCGTCGGTGGAGATGGGCCGCCCGGTCACGGGCTGGTCGAAGGTGCCGTTGGAGATGCGGTCCAGGACGTCGGCCTCCTCGGAGGGCCGCGGGTAGGTGAGCACCTCCTTCCGAGGAAGCGGTCCATCTGCGCCTCGGGCAGGGACGTAGGTGCCTCCTCCTCGATGGGGTTCTGGGTGGCCAGGACCATGAAGGGTGAGGGCAGCGGGTAGACGACTCCACCGATGGAGGTCTGACGCTCCCTGCATGGCCTCGAGCATGGCCGACTGGGTCTTGGCGCTGGAGCGGTTGATCTCGTCGAGCAGGACGATGTTGGCGTGGACCGCCCCAGCCTGGGTGGTCATCTCGCCGGTGGAGGAGTTGAGGATCTGGGTGCCCACGATGTCATTGGGCATGAGGTCGGGCGCACTGAATACGGCGGAAGGAGCCGGAGACGGCGGAGGCCAGCGTCTGGGCGGCGGTGGTCTTAGCCAGGCTGGGCACCGACTCCAGCAGGATGTGACCGCTGGACATGAGGGCCGTCACCAGGGCCGTGCGCAGCTGCTCCTGACCGACGACCCGCTGGGAGAAGATGTCGGCCACGGACTTCAGCAGCTCGGCGGCGTGCTCCACGTCGGCGTCGCCGGCGCCTCGGCGACTGAGGCGGCCCCGGCCTCGCGGCGCAGTATCTCGCGGGAGGGCAGCGGGCCGGTGTCGACCTTTCTCCGCCGGCGCTGCCGGTCCAGAGGGGTAGCCGGGAACCGTCACCCTGGATGAGGCGGGCGGCGCGGCGTGGGCCCCAGAGGTCTGCGGGTCGATCTGAGGCGGGAGCGAGGGCGGCTGCTGGGCCGGGGCAGGGGCCCCGCCCCATGGAGGACCCGGCTGGCTGACCGGCCTGTCGGGCTGCCGGCTGCCCGGACGGCTGGCCACTGCCCCAGCCACCCGGCTGACTGCCGGGCTGGGCACGGTGCTCGGGCCGCATGCTCATGGTTCTCCCTCGCTCAGTTCTGGCTTGATTCCCTCGCGCCACGTGCTCGCGCCTGGATAGGCAGCGCATTGGCAGGCTATACGAGCCGGGGCCATCTGGGGCACGAGCGGAGGGAAGTCCTCCCACAGCCCCGGAAGGTCCCCCATTTTTCAGCGAACTCGCGCCACTTTTGAAGCGAAATGTGAGACGAGTCCTCATGGGACCGACCATCCCGGGATCAGAGTCGACCGAGGTTCACCTGGTTCCCAGCCAGGCTCAGCTGGAGCCCGTCATTGGTGACGATGACGCTGGTCGGGCGCAGCCCCGGCGGCAGGGGAGCCTCGCGGGGATCGTGATCTGCGAGGAGTCCAGCCCGACGTAGCTGAGCATGCTGCTGTCCCCGGTGGCGACGTCGACGCCGACATCCTTCCCACCCATGCGGGAGGAGGTGATGGTCAGGACCAGGCTGCCGTCGGCGCCCAGCGACGGGACGATCTCGGCCTCACCGCTCACACCGAGCAGGGACGTCGAGGCCTGGATGACTCCGGGATCCTGGGCGCTCGTCCCGGCGCGCTGGGCCTGGAGGGTGACGCCCTTGAGGCTTGGGGTGCGACGTGGCGGCGAGCGCGGTCACCTGCTCCCGCCTGATGGTGCCCGACGCCGTCACGGCGTCAGTCGGGTAGGGCTATGCAGGCTGATGCGGCTGAGATCGACGTCGACGTCGCTGAGCGTGACCGAGGTGCCGCTCTGACCCTTGGAGGTGATCTTCAGGCTCGGGGAGTCCACGCTCAGGCTGTCCAGCGAGCCGCCGACCACCTGACGCAGAACGATGCCCCTTGGTGGCGATCCTGGCGTCCTCACTGAGTCCCGGCAGGGGCGGAGCGCACGGCGGCGTCGACCTGCCCACGCACGAGGTACTCCATCCCGACGGCCCCGGCGCTCAGGATGACGACGAGCACCACGAGGACCACCACCCACCGTCGAGCGCGACGTCGTCGGGCAGGGCGAGGACGGTCGCTCTGCGAGGAATCGCCCCCGACACCTCATTTTCCGAGAAGTCACCCTCCGCGGGGTCATTCACCAGGACCTCGTCGAGGAACGCCCTGTCGGGGAGGCCTCCTCAGCGGTGCCCCCGACCCCCGAGGCGAGTTCGTGTCCCCCGGTGACTCTTCTCTCCCCGCGTCACGTCATCGCCTCGGCGCCGACGGAGAGTCTCTGGGCCACTGGGGCGGTGCTCACCGAGCGCTCGGCCGTCTGGTCGGCGGGGGCCTGGTTGGCGACCCGCCCTCGTCGAGCATGTAGAGGTCCTCGGCGGTGACCATGAGAGTGGACACGGCGTGCTCCACCAGTGCCGTACGCCGGTTGGAGGCGGCTCCGGCCACGCGGCCGCCGCGCAGCCCGCGCACCTCACCCGGTCGAGCTTTCTCGCAGACGTTGTCGAGCTTGCGGTTGAACTTGGTCAGCGGCCAGCTCAGCAGGCGCAGCGGCCGCTGCGGAGGAGGGGATCTCAGCCGCCCCGGTCCCGGCCCGTTTGAGCACCGGCTCGGACAGCGCCAGGACGAGCAGCGCTGGGAACGGGTCATCGAGTGTCACCCCGATGGTGGTCTGTCCCGAGGACTGACGCACGCCGTCGATCCCGGAGAAACGGTCCTCCCGGAGGTGATGAGGTTGATCTCGTAGGTGGTCGGGCCGGCGGAGAAGGTGAGGATGACCCTCGGGAAGACCAGCGGCATGCGGGCACCCGGGGCCAGCCGCGACTCGACCAGGCCCTCGCCGTCGGTCAGGGTGGCCGACAACCGCGACCCCTCGTTGGCGATCCACCAGAGGTTCTCGGAGTAGGCGAAGACCAGGAAGCGGCGGTGAAGGTAGGGGTTGTCGTCAATGTCGAGGTCTCCGCCTCGGCCGATGACGAAGGTGTCGGCCGAGGCGACCCGGTAGATCTCTCCGGAGAAGTCCAGGACGAGTCTCATCGGGCTGCTCCGGATTGACCTCTGGCATCTCCGTCCACGCCAGGTCGCTCGCGAATTCTCCTTCCACAGGCCCGGTTCATAATCGGCGCCCTGGGTCCAGTCTCGCTGAGAGACCCAGATCCGCACCGGCGAAGCACTACCACACGGACCGTGACCTCAGCCACTACGGAGCCTCAACCATGACGGCGGATCGATGCGGAGCGTCACCCCGTCACCGACATCCATCAAGTCCCCCATGAAGACCGGCGTCGGCATTACCGACCCCAGGAGGACCGGCGTCGCACCCGGGCGCGCCAGGACCGTGCCGTTGGAGGAGCGGAGGTCCTGGGCCAGGATGCTCCACCCCGAGGTCGTGAGCATGAGGTGGGAGCGCGACACCATGTGATGCGGGCTCGGCACCGCGACCAGGGCCACGATGTGCGGATCACCCCGGCCTGTACCTGGGGGGCGCGCCCGACGACGACGTCGCCGGCGACCTCGACGGCGGCACCGGTCGACAGGGTCAGTGTGGCCAGGGCCGGCCGGCGCACGTAGGAGAACAGTCCTGTCAGGGGCTGAGAGCAGATCAGGCACCCCGGATCTCAGGAGGGCTGGCTGCCCCTGAGGGCAGATCGCGGCCCGTACGGGAGGCGCTGCGATGAGGGCCGCCCCGGAGGCGGAGACGACCTCCGTGTGGGGCAGTGCTCCAATGGCTGGGGCGCCTGCACGGGCTGGGGCTGCTTGCTCTTGGAGTTGTCCGGCGCGGTGGGGGTGTTGGCCGTCGCGCGGCCGCCCGAGCTCACCGAGGGGGCCGTGGGGGCACGGTGGGCACCCCGGCGCCGACGCCCAGACCCGGGCTCTGGCTCGGGGTAGTCCGGGAACGCGCTCATGTCACCGGTGTCGGGGCCCTCCGCAGCGGCCTCAGTGGCCGCCGAGTACTGCTGCTCCAGAGGCTCGAAGGAGTCGTCAGGCTCCTCCCAGACGCCCGTCTCCATCAGCTCGGGAGCCGAGTCCGCGGAGCTGTCGGCCTGTGCAGGAGACGGCGTCCCCACTGATCCGGGGCCGCCTCCTGGGGCGACTGGGTGACCAGGGTGACCGGCTTGAGCAGCGTGGAAATCTCGTCGCCAGGCTCCGCCGGGACGATGCCGGTGGAGCCCGACGCCACGGGCTCAGGTCCGCCCGCCGTAGCGGTGCGACCTGCGAGGTGCCCACCGCCTGCGGGGATTCTGCGCCTGAGGCCGACGGCGCCGCCGGCCCCACCGTCGGCAGGTAGGTGCCACCCAGGGCCTGAAGGACCCGGAGCCCCGTCTCCACGGAGACGGCACAGGAGTCGGAGCCGGAGGCCGGGTTGATGATCGCGACCCCGTCAACACCGTCGGCCCGCAGCGCTCCGTCCGCCAGACGAGTCAGTCCCTCGGGCAGCGGGACACGCTCACCCGGCAGCGGGGTGGAGGGGATGGAGGGAATCGAGAGACTCGTCACTGCACCCCTGAGTGCTTGCACCCTCGGGGACAGCCATGGAACCGCCGGCAGAGAGGTCGGGACCTGAGGCAGTCGACGACGACGGCGGTGGTGTTGTCATGCCCTCCGCCTTCAAGGGAGGCGGCCACGAGGAGCCTCGGCCGTGCGCTGCGCCGTGCGGCCGGCGGCCAGCACGGTGGCGATGGCCTCGTCGTCGTCCCCTCGTCACTGAGACCGTCGGAGCAGATGAGGAGCCGGTCCCCGGCGGCCACCGGAACGCTGTAGAGGTCCGGGACGGCGGAGTCGGCGATGCCCTCCGCCCAGCGCCCGGGTGACGACATTGCGGCGGGAGTCGCGGCGCGCCTGCTCGGGGGGTGAGCCTCACCGGTCTCGATGAGGATCTGACCCGGGAGTGGTCACGGGTGACCTGGGAGAGCATGTCGCCGCGCAGCAGGTAGACCCGGGCGTCCCTGATGTTGAAGATGATCCAGGTCGGACGCGTCACGCCCCTGCTCGTCCGCCATCCAGGCCAGGATGACGCCGGCGATCGTCGCGCCGGGCAGGTAGGCGGCGTGGGACGGGATGGCGATGATCGCCCTCCCTGCGCGGCCATCACCGCGCGGACCACCGTGTCGACGTCGGTGACGATCGTCCCGGCCAGTGCGTAGAGGGAGTCGAGGGCCACCTGCGTGGCCATCCGGCCGGCGGCGTGCCCGCCCATGCCGTCGACGACGACGAAGGCCGGAGCGACGGCGAGGTAGCCGTCCTCGTTGATCGTCCGCAGACGCCCCACATCAGTGGCCGCACCGACAACGACCTCCGAGGCCCTGACACCGTCCTCACCGCGGATCACGATGGCATCGGCATCAGCACGAACGTGCTCGGTCATCGTCTCCCTTTCCCCTGCGTCGCGTGCACGCCCCTAGTAAACCCCAGCACCCGGTCCGGAACCACCGCACCACCGCCGGGATTTCACCATGTGGGAGCCCACACCGAGCCGAAGGCGGACAGCGCCGGCTCCCAATCCGACGGCCGAGCGGGCCTCCACCGCTGCCGTCGTCTGCGACGAGCCGCCGTCGACCGACACTGACAAGATGCGGCCGTGACCCGTCAGGCAGTCGGAACGACGGTGTCCTCAGGTAGTCTTCCAGAGTGGCCGGCCGACCGACCCGTATGCCGCTGACGCGGTGCTGCGTTCCCTCGACTCGGCACCACGGGCGGCCCGACACCCGATCCACGACGGCCCCAGGTGCCGGTCATAACCTGGACCGACGTCGTTTTCCCGACCCTCGAAGGACCCAGCATGTCTCAGGCCAAGGACGAGCTTGTCGCGCGAGCGCAGGATCCCAATGCAGAGTTGGAGACCCTCCACCAGCCTGGCACAGAACTATCCCGGCCTGCGCCCCTACATCGCCGCCAACCCACGCACCTATCCCGCCCTCCTGGAGTGGCTGGGAACCTTGGTGACCCCGCGGTCGACGCGGCCCTGGCCTCGCGGCAGCCAGCCCCAGTCGGCCCCGTCAGCGCAGTCGTCGCAGTCCGCGCCGCACCTGGCAGTGGTCTCTCCCCGGCGCCCAGCCGAGCGCGCCGTCGGCCAGGTCCTCCGAGGCCCCCACTCAGGTGACCCTGCCCCGTTCACTCCAGTCCGGCAGCGCGGGCCTCTGGGCCTCGGCGCTCTCCGCCACCAAACCGAGGAGCGCCGCGAGCGCACCGAGCGCCTTCAACGCAGCCGGTGCGAACACACAGGTCGACGGCTTCCTCGCCGCGGGTGACCCGACCGTCTCCGACTCCACGTTCCGTCCTGCCCAGGCGATTGCGCCCCAGTCGCCGGCCCGGCCGGTTCAGCCCGCCCCTGCAGCAGACCTTCCAGCAGTCCGCGAACGCCTCCCAGACGCAGAACATGGTCACGCCCGTTCCCGTGCAGCAGTCCCCCGCGATGACCAGCGACGACGGCGTCTTCGGCGTCGGCACCGAGGACGACGACCCCAGCCCCCTCCTCCTTCCTGACCTCCAACCGCATCCTACTGATCCTGGCGCTCCTGGTGGCCACTGTCCTGGTCTTCCTGGCGACCTGGTACTCTCCGGCGGTAGTGGCAAGAGCCTCAGCCCCCTGACTCGGGCAACGAGGCCCCGGCCGACGGCGGACAGGCCGCGGCTCAGGACAGTGCCCCCAGTCCGCCAACTCCCAGGCCTCAGCCACCCCGAGCGCCCGGCGACACCCACGCTCAAGGCGCCCGCACCCAGGACGCTCAGGAGCCTGCCCGTCTTTCGACGCCCCCCCCCCAGCGGCAACATCGCCTGCACCCTGGGCGATACGACGTCACCTGCGTCATCAACGAGCACGCAGCGACCGCTTCCTGTCCGTCCTCGAAGCCGCTGACGGTCACGATCGGCACCGACGGGAAGCCCAACCAGAGCCTGCGGTTCGACCTTCACCCCCAAGGGCGTCAGCCCTCAGCCCATGGCTCCGCCGCCAAGAACCCCACCTTCGCCTGCAAGTCGACCGACTCCGGCATGCAGTGCTGGAATCAGGTCAACGGCCAGGGCTTCATTCTCAGCCGCCAGAAGGTCGTCTCCACCACCAACGGCAGCAACTGACCGAAAGTCTCACTTGACGTCGGAGGCCCTGACTCGGCAGGGCTCCGACGTGTCTCTCACCTTCACCTTTTTCACCTTTTCCAACAGCACACGGCTTCTGACATGGCCACCTCCTACCGAACGATTCTGACTCACCCGGTGCCCGCTCCTTCACGACCGCCGGGCTCATCGCCCGTTTCCCCATGTCCATGGTGGGGATCGCCACGATCCTGGCGGTCGAGGGTTCCCTACGGCTCCTACACGGCGGCGGGCATGGTCAGTGCTGCGAACTTCGTGGCCATGGCCGTCGGGGCGCTGATCCTCGCCCGGTGCGTCGACCGCTACGGCCAGTCACGGGTCATGCTGCCCGCGGTCCCTCGTGTCGTCCTTGAGCCTGGTGGGGCTGGCCGCCGCCTCCATGCACGCGCACCTGGGACTCCCTGGCCGCTCTGTCGGCCCCTGGCCGGAGGACTGGCCGGTTCCATGGGCTCACTGGTGCGCGCTCGCTGGACGGCGATGCTCACCCGCCCCTGAGGAGGTTCACGCGGCCTTCTCCTGGAGGCCGCCCTGGACGAGGTGGCCTTCATTCTCGGCCCGGTGCTGGCCACGGCCCCTGTGCACGACGCCGCTCCCTGCCGGTGACCTCGGGCTGGGTGAGCCTGCGTGGTGATGCAGCCTGTTCGGGGGACTGTGGTTCCTCAGCCAGCGCGCCACCGAGCCCGCACCGCACCCGGCTCGGTCGCAGCGCACCGCTGAGGCTGAGGATGCCGAGCAGTCCAGGAAGGGCACGACGCACCCTCCGGTGATGCGCTACGGCGCCATGGTGGCCACCGCCATCGTCTTCCCTCATCCTGGGGGCCATGTTCAGGGGCCAACGACGTCGCCGCAGTCGCCTTCGCCACCGAGGCCGGGCACAAGTCCGCCTCGGGTCCTCGTCCTGGCGGTCTGGGGCGTGGGTCCTTCGCCGCGGCGCTTCTCTACGGCTCGCGCACGTGGGGTGGCCGCTGTGGAAGCAGTCTCATGGCCGGGCTGGTGGGGGCTCGCGGTGGGTGCCTCGACCTTCGGTTTCGCACCGAGCCTGGTGGTGCTGTCCGTCCTGGCGCTCTTGACGGGTCTGGCCATCGCCCCCACCCTGACCAGCGGCAACAACATCGTGCAGGTGACGGTGGCCCCTCCCGCCTGGACCGAGGGCCTGGCCTGGGTGAGTACCGCGCTCAACACCGGGGTCTCGGTCGGCTCCCTGCTGGCGGGCAGGCCACGGACGCCGGTGGCTCGCGCGCCGGGTACCTGGCGGTGGCAGGCTTCGCCTGGAGCGCCGTCGTGTTGGTGCCCTGGGGCTGCCCGCGCTCAGACGAGCACGAACCACCGCTCTCTGGCGGCCACTGAGGCACCCTCGGCGGGCGCCTCAGTTCCCGGTATCCCCGGTGGCTCTTCTACACTCAGCACGATGCCCATCGCAGGAAACCCACAAAACACCCTCCTTCCCTCCCAGGCGGGCACCGGCTCCACGGACCGCCCGGACCGCGAGAGCGGGACGTCCGCCGCCCGTTCCCCACGCTCTGCTCGCGGCGGCGCGCGCCGCCGCCTCAGCGCCCCTCAGTCACCATTCTGGGGTGGCTGACTCTTCTGGTACCCGCCTACTGGTCCCTGGTGGATGACACCGGCCAGTGGCTCTTCGCCTGACCTTCGTTCACTACGAGGCCGTCCGTCAGTGGCTCGACGGCGGGGACCTCCCACGCACCGGTACGCCAACCCGCCCCAGCACCTGTGGCCCTTCACCCACACGCCCCTGGCGGCCTGGGTGATCGCGCCCCTGACCTGGATGTCGTACCAGTCGGCCACCGTGCTGCCTGCGATGGCCACGCTGCTGTGCGCCGCCGTGACCACCTCACGCGGTTCTCAGGCGGCTGGGCATGAGGACCCGGGCGGCGCACGCCCTGGCGCTGTGGCTGGCGCTCGCCGGGGTGATCGCGCTGGAACCCTTCCCCAAGACCATGGAGTACGCGCAGGTCAACGCCATTCTCATGGCGCTGGTGGCCGTTGACCTGCTCCCTGGTTCCCTGCGCACTCGCGCTGGCGCGGGGCCCTCAGCGGCCTGGCCGCGGCGATCGCCTGACGCCGGCGGTCGCGATCCTGGTGCCCCTGGCGCGCCGGGGAGTGGCGGGCGGCGGCTACCATGGCGGGCAGCGCCGTCGGGCTGACGCTCCTGGCCGGCCTGGCGGCCCCCTGCGGAGTCCTGGGAGTTCTTCACCCGGCCATGTGGGATCCGGGACGCGCCGGTTTCGCTGACTACTCGGGCAATCAGAACCTTATGGGCGCGATCGCCCGGGGTTGCCGGAGTCCGCCTGGAACGTCGCCTGGGCGGTCTGCTCCCTGCTCGCCGTGGTGGCGGCCTGGCTCCCTGTGCCGCCGGCTGGACCGGCTGCGGGGAGCCGATGACGCGGCCGGAGGAGCCGGGCAGGACGATGGCCTGGTCCTGGCCCTTCAGGTCAGCGTGATCATGGTGCTCGGTCTGCTCGTCTCCCCCATCTTCCTGGTCGCACCACTGGGTGTGGTGCCTGCCCGTGCTCATGTCGGTCGCGGCGGCGACCTGGCGCTGGCGCTCGACCGCGCTTCGGCATCGCCGGCGCCGCCGGTGTGCTCGTCTTTATCCTGGCGATGCAGTGGTGGTTCCCTCGAGCAGAACCATGTGGAGCAGAACTGGCCCTGCCTGGGCCAAGGCCGTCGGCTCGAGCCTACACCTGGTGGGCGCTGGGACCTGCGGGGCCGTCCCGTGGTGGGTGAGCGGCCGGCGTCTGAAAACCCTGCACCGCTGAGAGGCGGTTGCGGTCGTACTCAGGTCGCGCGTTCGAGGGGTGGAGGGCACGAACGCACGATCTACCCTACGAACGCAACGATTGAAACCACTGAGTCGTCTAGGATCCAGGGTGTCCTCTCCGATATCGCCCGCGCCGTCGAGGACCAGTTCCATCGCGACTCCGTCCCCGTCCCTCAGCGCCAGGGCTGGCGTCCCCGCGTCATTCCCTCACGACGGCTACGGCACCAGCGCGCCGGCTCAGCTGGACCCGACGGCGCAGCAGCACCACGTCAAGGCCGGGCAGCACAGCAGGAGCAGCAGGAGCGGAGCCCACCGGCGTCCCACTCAGCGTCCCTGTGGGCCTCCCCGCTCCTCCTCCCGGCCCGCCCCTCATGGCCCTGGGTCCTGGCCCGCATGGTGATGCGCCCCCAGGACGCCCCGGGCCGAGGGGCCACCGTTCCGCTCCCTCGCCCGATGCTCTTCCCATCACCGCCGCCCAGGCCCGCAGCCTCGCCATGACGGGGCTGCTCGACGCCCAGCGCGGCTGGCGCCTGTTCATCGAGGTGCCGGTGGCCTTTCTGCCCGTGACGGTCCGCGTGGGCCGCGCCAGTGTGCGCACCCGGGCCGACCGCAGCGGCTACATCGACGTCGTCGTGCGCGACCATGGCCTGGAGCCCGGCTGGCACGAGGCCAGGATCGAGGCGATGGGGGCGCAGGCGGTTGCCACCAAGGTCCTCATCATCCCCGAGGGACCTCGGCTGGGCATCATCTCGGACATTGACGACACCGCCATGGTCACGCACGTCCCCCGCGTGCTCGTGGCCGCCTGGAACCAGACTCGTCAGTACTCTCGGCGCGCGAGCCCGTCCCCGGGATGGCCGAGCCTCTACTGCGCATCCAGGCGGCCCACCCGGGCACCCTGATGATGTACCTGTCCACCGGCGCCTGGAACGTGGTCCCCACCCCTGCGCTCCTTCTTCGCCCGCCACGGCTTCCCCTCGGGCCCCGCGCCTCATGACCGACTGGGGGCCGACTAACACCGGCTGGTTCCGCTCGGGCATCGAGCACAAGCGCACCGAGCCTGCGCCGGCTCATGATCGACCCTGCCCCAGATCACCTGGATCCTCTTCGGCGACGACGGTCAGCACGACCCGCACATCTACGGCGAGGCCGCCCGTCACCACGCCGACCGGATCGCCGCCGTCGCCATCCGCCGCCTGACCGCCACCCAGCAGATGCTTGCCGGGGGGCTGACCGCGCACCCGATGGGCATCGGGCCCGAGGCCCGAGCCCTGGCCGAGGCCGACGTGCCCGTCGTCGTGGGCGCCGACGGCTACGAGCCTGGCCTGGCTCCCTGCCCCCGCGAGCCTGCTGGAGGCATCGCCGCGCCGTTGACGAATAGCATTCAGACTTCATGCCGTTCCTTCCCCATTTCCTCACTTGTCGGCACAGAAGACGTCCCAGAGGTTCTTTCCATACGAGGACAGCATCCGCTCACACAGGCGGTAAGAACCAGGACCACACACTCAATGCTTACCACTTGTATGGCGGAGTCAATGTTTAGTCATGGTCTAGGATGGTTCCTGTGAGCAGATCCGCAACTACCTAACCGCCCGCCAGCCTTGAACAGGCTGTAGTCGACCTCGTGCGAGCAGGGGCCCGAGGACAAGGGCCTGGCGTGCGCAAGGTGGCCACCCAACTGATGCGGAACGTACTCAAGGAGTCGCCGACAAGTCGATCTTTCGCGAAGCGGTACATCAAGCACTGTCGACGACTCATTCCGGACTACGACTCGGGGTCTCTGACGTTCTCGTGAGCCGGACAGCCGGCAGCCCTCGTTGACGTCGACGACTCTCCTGACGGGCACGGACTCTTCTTGCCTCCCGACCTGATGGACTCCCTCCACATGATCGTGGCAGAACACGCGCGAGCCTCCGAACTCCGGCAAGCCGGGGTGGACCCAACCCGCACGATCCTGTTGAGCGGCCCCCAGGTGTTGGTAAGACGATGAGTGCCAGATGGCTTTGCACAGCAGATGGATCTACCTTTGGTAAGCCTGGACCTGTCTGCAACGGTGTCCAGTTTACTTGGGTAACTCTGGGCGTAATATCCGGCAGGTCTTGGACTATGCACGATCCGGACAATGCGTGCTGCTTCTAGATGAATTCGACGCGATCGCAAAGCGACGCGATGACGACGCCGATATAGGTGAACTCAAGCGCATTGTCAACGTGATCCTTGTTCAACTAGATCGCTGGCCCGCAACAAGTCTACTCCTTGCGCCTACAAATCATGCCCATTTATTGGACCCCTGCAGTCTTCCGCAGGTTTGAGCGAGTTCTTGACTACCCTTCGCCAAGACGGGAGGAAAGGTACCTGATCCCTACGATCACTGTCCGCCGATCAGATCGATGACGACCTTGTTTCTCTGGTTGCAGGCGCCACCACCAATGCAACCGGCTCAGATCTAAACACATATGGGCCCCTGTCGGTACGACGTGCCGTGCTGGAGTCACTGCCTGTCTCACATACATTGTTGGAAGAAACTGCCCGAACTGCACCCCACCCTGGTCCGGAACGTGACAGACTTCTTTATGAGATGGAGCAGAACCTGAACATGTCGCAGCGTCAGATAGCAGCGATATGCGGAATAACCCACCCAACAGTATCTAAGGCCATCTCACGCCACAGGAGGCTCATCAATGAGTGAACATTCAAATATTCATCGTGAACCGCGCCCACTTCTAACCAAGGGAGAGTCCCTCAGGATCGAGGGAGCGGAACGACCACCTTCCGGAGGGGGAGAAAAATTCGCTCCGCAAAGCCTCGATGAAGCACTGGAAAAACTAACCCCTCAGGTAGAGCAGGTATTAGATCAGATTAAGCAGTTACCGGATAACTATCGCGCGCCAAACCACCTCTACATCGAAGCAAGACTTCTCCCCAACTATCTTGCAGTATCTTACTTTCCTTCAGATCTGTTTTCCGAAATTGGCGCAGTTCCTGTCGGCTCTCGTTCCGACACTGGAACATATCGCACTAGAAAAACTCAAAGAAGAACCCACCCGGAGAATCGTGCTCGCCATCCCTGACGAAGGGATAAATCAACTCCACCACCTCATGAGCACCGCTCCCTACACACGCTCCAAAAAAAATGCATTGGAGCAAATCGTCGAATTCGACCAAATCGCTCTACCCACGATCAACCAAGTTCTGAAAGTACCCACCGACCCACCCTGAGGATACACCAATAACCTGGGAAGCAGTGTTGCACCCCGCAGGTTCCTCATTCGAGCACCCACACCCCGCAGACGAGGCAACGCTACAACGTTGGTACGGACTCATCGAAGAGCACGACGGAACCGTACTGAAAGACTACATACGTAAGGTCGGAGGACTGACATTCACCCCAATTCGTCTACCTTCCTCCAAGGCAGGCCAAATTGAATCCCTAGCTAAGTTCAATCCCTTACGAGTCGTACGCCCCATGCCCAAGCCTCCGCCTCGGCCAACCGACCAAGGCGAGCCAACAGCAGCACTCTACCCTCTCCGCCACCAATCAGCAGAGTTATTCAGATTTCCACGTTGCGATATTCGACGGCGGCGTTCCTGACGGATCTAAGGTCCGCCCAGACACTTCGACGGACCTGACCACATGCCCTGCGGACCCAGATGAGTTGGCGCATGGAACAGGAGTAACTGGCGCGGTTCTTTACGGAATGGTCGAGCCCGGAAGAAAAAACCAACGCCTCCCGCTTACCGTCGACAGTTACCGCGTCCTACCTGCGCCAAATGATGATTTGGAAAGTTACTGGATTCTTGATCAAATCATTAATGAAGTTGAGAAAAGCGAGCCTCGCATCGTCAACCTCAGCCTCGGCCCCAATGAGAGCGTCAGCGATGACGACGAACCCAATCGATGGACAAGCGAACTCGATAGAATTGCTTGGGACAAGGACGTTCTATTCATTGTCGCCGCAGGTAACAGCGGGGCAACAAATTCACCTCGCATTCAACCTCCGGCCGATATGGCAAACGGGTTGTCGGTCGGAGCATGTGACCGCCCTTCACCCGAGAGCGGGTGGGCGCGCGCAGATTACTCTTCTACTGGCCCAGGACGGTACGGAGCTCGCGTACAACCGCTTGGAGTTCAGTTCGGCGGTTCAGACAGCAGACTGTTTCAGATCCTGGACGACAAGGGCTTCACCCGTGAGGGCATGGGCACTTCTTTCGCCGCTCCGGTAACTACGCACGCTTTGGCCGAAGCCGCCACACACCTTCCACGCGTCAATGTTTCAGTTCTGCGGACCCTCGCCGTCCACTTTGCCGAAGTTCTCATCGTAATCACGCAAAAATTATGTGATGAACTTGGATACGGACGCCACCCCTTGACCTACGACCAGATACTGAACTGCCCCGGAAATGAGGTGACCACACTCTATGTGGATACTATAACCAGAGGTGACTATTTAGCTTATCAACTTCCCGTCCCTGACACGTTCTCCGAAAAAGTGAAGATACATGTCACCCTCTCTTACGTCACGCCGGTGGATCCCACTGAGACAACAGAGTATACGCGAGCCGCCCTCAACGTCACCTTACGACCGCACGATCAAATTCATTCATTCACGCCTCCCTCGAGGAAGCGGGCCTAAGCCCCAGAAGTCTCAATACCTCCACCAATGAAGCAGTTGAACTCATCAAAACTGGCTGGATCCCCTCCCAGGAACCTGTTACATATAACTTCAATCTTCGCGGGCGCGCAGAGCCCGAAGGAAAACTACGACAGTCAGGGAAGTGGGAAACTGTGCGAACCTTCACCACCAAGTCGTTTAGTTCTTCAGATCTACATCTACCCAGGTTGGACGTCTCATACATCGCACGTAGAGGCGGCCAACGCGATGATTCACGTACCACTATTCCCTTCGCCATCCTGGTTACTCTTATTGGAGATGATCAAAACATATATGATCGGGTTCGGAACCAATTTTCTCAGCTCCTTCCTGCTGCTCAGCGCACACGCGGACGCATTCATTCTCGAGGCTTCATCGCTTCGCAAACACGCTGGTACTAACCGACACGAGCGTCGAGCATCAATAACGCCCACCTTTCACTGCCGGAGTTCCATCGGTCTTCAGCACCAACAGCAATCTATGAGGCATGCCACTCGGCTCGGTGCGGCATGTCTCACGCAGGCTCCTCCACCTGCGTCGATCCCCGGCAGCATGCGGCTGAGCCGGTAGTCCTGTCTCTTCACAGGGACCCCACAGGCCCGCCCCTACGAGGCCGACAGGCCCCAGCAGTTACCTGGTTCACCGGGGGCAGACGCCCCCTGTTCCCGTCCCCTGTCGAACAGGAGGAATCACATGTCCCCCTTCTCCACGAGCCTCCTCAGACCCCACCGACCCCACCGGCCCCACAGAGTCCGCGGGCTCCACTGCCTCGACCGTGGCGTCGCTGCGACGCCACGCGATCCTGGCAGACCTCAACGTGCTGCAGGTGGCCACCCTCATGGGCACCGGGCTGCTGGTCACACTCGGTGTGATTCTGGGCGGACGCTCGTACATCACCACCGTCACACCTGACGGCCTGGTCGGCTCCCAGCCGAGCGCCCACGGCACCAGCACCCAGGCCCCACATCGGAGGGCTCACCCGGCCATCGGCGACTCCCCGGAAACAACCGTGTGACTCCGGGGAGGATCCCCGTGAGTCCGCAGCGGCCGCGCGCGTGACGCTGTGGGCGATCACGCGGCCACCAACCACCCTTCACGCAGGGTCGCCCCGGCCCACGGCCGGTAGCTGGTGATGGCGCATCAAGCAGTGCTTCCTCAGCCTCAGGAGACGATATGGCCGGCAAGATCCCCTTCATCCTCGGACTCGGCGCAGGATACGTGCTCGGGACCCGCGCGGGGCGCGCCCAGTACGAGCGCATCAAGACCGCAGCCTCCAAGGTCGCCGAGCAGCCCTTCGTGCGCACCCGGGTCGACGCCGCCTCCAGCCACGTCAAGCAGGCCGTGCGCACCCAGGGCGAGGCCGTCACCGAGAAGGTCGCCGACGCCGTCAAGGAGCGGCTCTTCGGGGCGCCGTCGAGTAAGGGCAACGGCCAGTCCCAGCCCGTCGACGCCGGTCAGGCCAGCGTGCGTCCGGTCGGCGAGAACGCCTGAGGCCGGCTGAGGCCCCCCGACGGCCCCTAGCCCTGCTCGGGCCGCTCCAGGGAGGCGCTCTCCTCTGTCGTCGCCCCGCCACGGCCGCGCCAGGAGGGGGCCTTGAGCGGCCCCATCATGAGCGATCGGCGCCAGCCGACCAGCGCGCCGGTCGTCTCACGCCGCCCGGCCCGACGCCGCTCCCTTTCGGCGATGACCGGCAGCTGCCAGGAACGCCAGTAGGCGAGTACGCACAGTCCCGCACCTACCACGGTGGACACGAGCATGGCGTGCGCGTCGGCCACCCCCGCCTTGACAGCCACGACCTGGGTGCCGGCGGCGATGAGCGCCGGGATCGCGTAGAGCTTGTTGCCGCCGAAGACGGCCGGGGTCTCCCCCACTGCGACGTCGCGGATCATGGAGCCGCCGATCGCCGTGAGGCAGCCCAGCAGGAGCGCCGGCATGACTCCAAGCCCGTAGGTGAGGGCCTTCGAGGCCCCGGTGGCGGCCCAGCAGCCCAGGATGACGGCGTCGGCCACCACGAGCAGGCGCCGGGTGGGACGCGAGGTCAGCGGCACGAACCAGGCCACCGTCGCCCCCAGGCAGGCCGTGTAGAGGTAGTAGGGGTCGGTCAGGGCGAAGGGTGGACCGGCCTGGATCATGACGTCACGCAGGATGCCGCCGGCGGTGGCCGTGAGCATGGCCAGGACGACGAAGCCCACGAGATCGAAGTTCTTGCGCCGGGCGATGAGCCCGCCCAGGATCCCGTTGAGCAGGACCCCGCACAGGTCCAGCAGCCGGAAGGTGTCGGTGAGGGACGCCGGCATGTGAAGCGTGAGGGAAGAGACGTCCAGCACCCCGGTTGCCCGCCTTTCGCTCCTGCCATGGTTGCGTCCCGCCGTCGACCCCGGTGCCGGCCCGGCAGCCCGCTGTTACCAGGCACCTTAGCCCACGGCGGAGCACACGCCTGGCATCCTGCCGTCGCGGATCGCGCGTTGCGGCAATACGAAACCTCAGGTGGTCAGGGCGCACCGGCCCACGCCATGATCGGGACGTGTCCTCCCGCCACTCGCCCCCAAGGACCTGAGCCGCTACGCGTGGCTGTCCATCGGTGCCGCTCTCGTCACGATCGCGCTCAAGGCAGGCGCGGCCTGGCTGACCGGCTCAGTGGGTCTGCTCTCCGACGCCGCCGAGTCCGTGGTCAACCTCGTCGCCGCCGTCGTCGCCCTCATCGTGCTGAAGATCGCGGCCAGACCCGCCGACGCCGACCACCAGTTCGGGCACTCCAAGGCCGAGTACTCTCGGCCGTCGTCGAGGGCGTCATGATCTTCGTGGCCGCCGCCTTCATCATCATCTCCGCCGTCGGGCGCCTCATCGACCCGCAGATGCCCGAGCAGACTGGGAGCGGGCCTGGCGGTCTCGGTCATCGCCTCGCTCCTCAACGGCGCGGTGGCGTGGGTGCTTTACCGGACCGGACGCCGCGAGCGCTCCATGACCCTGGTGGCCGATGCCAAGCACCTGGCCACCGACGTCGTCACCTCCGCCGCGGTCCTGGTCGGGGTGGCGCTGGTGGCCGTCTTCGACTCGGCCGTGCTCGACGCCGTCGTCGCCCTGGGGGCCGGACTCAACATCATGTGGACTGGATTCACGCTCATCCGCGACTCGGTGGGCGGCCTCATGGACATCGCCCCGTCCTCCGAGGTGCTCCAGAGCGTGGAGGAGGTTCTGGCGCGCCACCGCCGAGTGGGCATGATCGACTTCCACGCGGTGCGGGTGCGCGAGGCCGGCAACCGGCGGTTCATGGAGCCCTGCACGTGCTGGTTCCCGCGGTCTGGAGCGTCAAGAAGGGGCACGACTTCACCGAGCAGGTTATCGACGAGATCTCATCGAGGCCGACACCAGCCTGCGCATCTCGGCGCACCTGGAACCCATCGAGGACCCCAAGTCCTACGAGGACCTGGAGGACATCTAGGACAGAGGACATCTGAGGACATCTGAGGACATCTGACGTCAACTCGGTTTTCATGACCGTGAGGACATGTCAGACTCGGCCCCATGAATGCAATGAGGCTCACCGGCTCAGCACCGTCGCTGCGCCAGCACACGACCACCGCTCCCGCCCCCGCCTGGCGTCACCCCGACCACGTCGTTCTGGAGACCTGCGTCGAGGACGTCGAGGGCGTGAGGATCTCCGCGCGGGCCGGGGCCAACCGGGCCGAGCTGGGCGCGAACCTCACCGCCGCCGGCACCACCCTCGATCGGTACCGTCGAGGCCGCCATCTCGCCGCCGCCGAGCAGGGTCGAGCAGCGCCGTGCCCAGGCCGGCGCCCACTGGGCGGACAAGCCCGAGGCCGCCGCCCCTTCGGCCTGCGGATCCTCATCCGCCCCCGGGGCGGGTCCTTCGTCTACGACGCCGATGAGGGCCGGGCCATGATCGCCGACGTGCGGCGCATCGCCACCCTGGCCCCTGGAGATGGCCGAGTTCACCCGCCCCCAGGCCACGGGCGGGGCCGCGCCACGCCGCCGCCGGCCGTCGACCTGGGCTTCGTCGTCGGCGCCCCTGACCGAGGACGGCACTGTCGACCGCGGTCTCGTGCGCCTGCTGGCGGACATGGCCAACGGCGCCCCGATCACCTTCCACCGGGCCTTCGACCACTGCCGCGACACCGTCGAGGCCTACGGGGACCTGGAGGGACTCGGCGTGCGCTACGTCCTGACCAGCGGGGCGGCCCAGACCGCGGCCGACGGCGCCTCGGTGATCGCCGGGCTGGCTGCCAGTGGCGGGCCGACCGTGGTCGCGGCCGGGGCCGTGCGCCCCGACGGCCTGGTCGACCTGGTGGAGTCCACGGGTGTGCGCGAGGTCCACATGCGCTGCCCCCGCGAGGGACTGAGCCCCGACGAGCCCCAGCGCACCGATGAGGCCCCTGGTGCGCCGCGCCGTTGAGACGGTTCGAGCGGTGCTGCTTCCCGAGTAGTCTCGGCAGCGCCTCTCCGTCCTCATCTTCCACCCACCCGACGGCAACGATGAGGCCGGGTGCGCACCCCTCACGATGCGGGGCGCTCACCCGGTCTCGGTCGCCCCGCACCCGCCCCTCATGCCCACCTGCGATCCGTTACTCCCTGCTCCGGGTTCCGCTCGTCACCGGAGAATCCTCACGGTTCGTGGATATCTACAGCCCTCACGACGAACGGCGGTCTCGACGCTTCCATCACGCTGGAAGCGCAATCGGGACAACTACCGACGCATCCCCCATGCCCACCCCTATTTTCTGTCTTAGGGTTGACCCCATGAACGACGTCCGTATCGATACCCCGCGCGGAATCACCCTGGCCGGCACCCTCCAGCCTGCCCGCCGGAGCCGCCCCCCATCGATCTGGAGGTTTCCACGACGTCGGAGGATGCCACGCCCCGCAGGCGCGACCGGAGGGCGTGGTTCTGCTGGCGCACGACTTCCTCGCACCGACCGTCACGGTCAGGGCGGGCGCCTGACTGGATCGGTGCCCGCTACCGCGAGGCGGGCCTGGCCACGCTCAACCTGGACTTCTCCGGCCTGGGCGAGTCCGACGACGACGTCATCACGTTGGCGAGCGAGGCCGAGGACCTGCGGGCGGCCTCCGACTGGTTGGCCGGCCTGGGCTTCACCCGGCAGATGATCCACGCCAACGGGTTCGGGGCGACGGCTGCGCTCCTGGCCCGGCCCGAGCAGGCGCACGGCGGTGCTCGTGGGTGCCATCGTGGGGCCGCAGTCGATCCTGTGGGAGGAGATCTTCCCCCGAGCAGACTCGATGAGCCTCGCCCAGCACGGACTGACGCGCCTGGTGGATGACAACCCCAACTCGCGCGAGTGGAACGTCCTGTCCAAGGAGACACTGGCCGACTTCTCCATGCAGGATCCGGAGCGCACCCTGGCGGACCTGCCCTGGCCGGTGCTCATGGTGCACGGGGTGCTGTCCAACGAGCCTGCCCGACACCGCTGAGGCCACCGCCGAGGGCTTCCCGCTGCTGCCCGACTCCAGCCAGATGGTCCACGTCCACGCCGAGACCCCTGGACCAGGCCCAGGAGGAGGTCGCCCGTCTGAGCCTGGAGTGGGCCCAGCGCCGCCTGCGCTGAGGTCAGTGACCGATGGGCCGCTGCGATTGGTCGGATACTGGACGACGACTGCCCTGTGGTCAGTACCGGGAATGGTGACGACCCTCCCTTCTTTCCTTCCCAGACCGTGCCGTCGACCAGGACGTGGTCGATGGTGGCGCCGAGCAGAGTCGTGCCCGTACTGCTGGGCCAGGTGGCCAGCCCGCCGATGCCCGCTTGCTCCCCCGCACTGATGCAGCCACCCAGGTTCCGCAGCGGGGCATGATCGCGGGTGGCGTTGAAGTCCCCGGCCACAATCAGCCCGGCGGACGGACGGCGGCACAGGGAGGCGACGTCGGTCACCGAGCTCCTCCACCACGTCATCGCCCCCGGAAGCGGCGGGTAGGTGTGAGCACCGACGATGACGGGGCCGTCGCCGCCTCCGGCTCCAGCCTGACCGTGCCGAAGCCGGTCCCGGCGGTTTCCTCCACCTGCCTGTATCCGCCCAGCCAGGTGGCGACGAGGACGGTCGTGGAGTACGCCGGGTCGGAGTTCTGGTCAATCCCCTGCTCCGCCAGGTCGGAGGGCATGCTGGCGTCGGAGAAGACGGCGAAGCCCCTGAGGCTGCGCACCGCTCTCCTTCTTCTGCTCGGTCAGGGCCTCGGCCAGGCGCCGTCCGTAGCGCTGAGTCGTCTCCGGCAGCACGAGGATGTCGGCCCCACCGCATCCGCCGCCTCTGCAACCGCCTCGACGTCGGCGCCCTCCCGCTCAGTGTTGAGGCTCAAGACGCTCACGGCACCGGCGTCGACGGGTCGCTGTCGAAGCCCCCTGGTCACCAGAACACCGCCATGAGCCCCCGCCACCAGCAGAAGAACCAGTCCGACCACTGCGGTACGCACACCCTCCGGCAGGTTCTCAGGCCAGTCCGAGGCAACCGCCCACGCCGACGACGCCGCAGGATCACGACAGTGAGGAGCAGAAGGCCCAAGAACGCCGCGCCGGCTGCCAGCAGCGAGCGCAACGCAATGAGCCTGGGTAAAGGGGGAAGACCGTCGTCGGAGGCAGAACGCTCACCAACGCCAGGGCGACGACGGCCACGACAGGACCCCACCGAAGAAAGCCTGTTGACGTCGAGTCATGCCCGCACTCAACCAGATCCCGGCGGCCTTCTGCCGCCTTCCGCAGCCGAGGAGCCTCAGCACGGTCGGCGTCCCGGGCGAGCGGACCCGCGTCCGTGGGGGACAATGGGCCACCTATGGAACAGGGCGAGCACCTCGAGCGGAACCAGGGCGACGATCACGCCGGTGGGCACCACGACCAGCAGGACAGCGACCTCGGCGCACGCAGCACCGAGAGCGCTCAGGCCTCCCCGACGGGCCGGACGCGGAGATCGCCGGACCCGCACAGGGGCGGCGCACCCTGACCAGCGGAGGGGGAAGTCCCCGCGCGGTGACGGCCGCACTGCTCGGGGCCGGCGCCCGGGCCGGGGCCGGCGTCCCAGCGCCTGGAAGGGCTACTCCCCGAGCAGCAGCTCGCCCGCGCCGCCGCCGTCCCGGCGATCGTCTACCCCGAGGAGCCCGCCGGTCAGCGCCCGCCGCGAGGAGATCGCCGCCGCCATCAGTGAGCACCAGGTCGTCATCGTCGCCGGTGAGACCGGCAGCGGCAAGACCACCCAGCCTGCCCAAGATCTGCCTGGAGCCTGGGCCGGGGCATCACCGGGATGATCGGCCACACCCAGCCGCGGCGGCATCGCCGCGCGCAGCGTGGCCGAGCGCATCGCCTCCGAGCCTGGGCACCCCTGATCGGGCCGGGCGGCATCGTCGGCTACCAGGTGCGCTTCACCGAGGAGGTCGGGGACAACACCCTGGTCGTCTCATGACCGACGGCATCCTGCTGGCGGAGATCCAGTCCGACCCCCAGCCTGCGCCGCTATGACACGATCATCGTGGACGAGGCCCACGAGCGCAGCCTCAACATCGACTTCATCCTGGGCTACCTGGCGCGCCTGCTGCCCCAGCGCCCCGACCTCAAGGTCATCATCACCTCGGCCACCATCGACTCCGAGCGCTTCGCCGAGCACTTCGGCCGCGAGCAGATCGGCGACCGGGGCGGCCCCTCGACGAGGCGGCCACGGTGCCCGCCCCGGTCATCGAGGTCTCCGGGCGCACCTACCCCGTTGAGGTGCGCTACCGCCCCTGGCTCCCCGACGACGCACCGCCTGCCTCCGACGATGCCGGCAGCGAGCCGGCTGACAGCACCTCCGCCTCCCGGCCCGGCCCGGCGGGACCGGGCGAGCCTGAGCGAGGCCGAGCCTGGAGGCCCTGACCTCCCCGACCCGGCGGTGCGCGCTGCGGCGCGGGCCCGCCGCGAGGCCATCTCGCCTGGCGGCTCCGCCGCGCTCACGCCCCGCAACCAGGGGGCTCGTGGCAAGGGCCGGGGCCGGGGCCGGCTCCGCGGCCGCCGAGTCCGGGGAGCCCAAGGATCAGGTGACCGGGATCCTCGACGCCGTCGACGGTTCTCCCGGGCGAGCCCAGCGGAGACATCCTCATCTTCCTGGCCGGTGAGCGCGATATCCGAGACACCGAGGCGGCCCTCATCGACCACCTGGGGCGCGCTACACGCCCGACGGCCGCTCGCGCACGCCGGGTGCCATCGAGGTCGTCCCCTGTACTCGCGCCCGAGCGCCGCTGAGCAGCACCAGGTCTTCGAGGCCCACCAGGTGCGCCGCATCGTCCTGGCCACGAACGTGGCCGAGACCTCCTGACGGTTCCGGGGATCCGCTACGTCATCGACCCTGGCCTGGCGCGCATCTCCCGCTACTCCAACCGCACCAAGGTCCAGCGCCCGCCGATCGAGCCGGTCAGCCGGGCCAGCGCCAACCAGCGGGCGGGCCGCTGCGGGCGCGTGGCCGACGGCATCGCCATCCGCCTGTACTCGCAGGCCGACTTCGAGGCGCGTCCGGAGTACACCGAGCCGGAGATCCTGCGCACCTCGCTGGCCAGCGTCATCCTGCAGATGGCGGCCCTGGGACTGGGGGCGGTGGAAGACTTCCCTTCCTGGACGCCCCCGACTCCCGCCAGGTCCGCTCCGGCCTGCAGCCGCTCACGGAGATCGGCGCGATTGAGCCGGCCGGGGCCTCCTCCGCCCGGTCCGACGACGCCCCCGACCGGGGCCGAGGCGGGCCGCGCCCTGACGCAGATCGGGCGCCGCCTGGCGCGCCTGCCCATCGACCCGCGCCTGGGGCGCATGCTCCCTGGAAGCCGGAGAGCAGGGCTGCGTCGGGGAGGTCATGGTCATCGTGGCGGCCCTGTCCATCCAGGACGTGCGCGAGCGCCCGGCGGACAAGCAGGAGGCCTCCGACGCCCTGCACCGAGGCTTCGCGGACCCGACGAGCGACTTCCTGACCTACCTGAACCTGTGGCGCTACCTGCGCACGCAGAGCCGCGAGCCCTGTCCGGCTCGGCCTTCCGGCGCATGTGCCGCGCCGAGTTCCTGCACTACCTGCGGGTGCGCGAGTGGCAGGACGTCCACACCCAGCTGCGCCAGCCTGGGCCCGACCGCTGGGCCTGGACGCGACCCCGGTCGAGCCTGCCGACGGCCCGCTCGATCCGGGCGGCCACCGAGGCCCTGGAGCCGGGCAGCCACGCCGCCCAGATCGCCAACGGGGGCGTGGCGGCCGCCGTCGTGGCCCTGGGGCGCAGCGCGGACACGCCCTGACGCCGACGCGATCCACCGCTCGCTGCTGGTGGGGCTGCTGTCCAATGTGGGCAACTGGGACGAGCGTCGTCGGGAGTACGCCGGCGCGCGCGGGACCCGCTTCACGATCTGGCTGGCTCAGCCTGCGCCGCAAGACCCTACGACTGGGTGATGACCGCCGAGCCTGGTGGAGACCTCCCCGGCTCTTCGCCCGCACGGTGGCCAAGGTGGACTCCCGGTGGATCGAGCAGGTGGCGGACCGGGCGGGCCTGACCCGCCACGTCTTCGGCGAGCCCTACTGGTCGACCCGCCAGGGGGCGGCCATGGTCCACGAGAAGGTGCTGCTCTACGGGATGACGCTGGTGGCGGACCGGCCGACGACCCTGGCGAGCGTGGGGACGGACTCGGCCCGGGAAGTCGCCCGGGAGATGTTCATCCGCTCGGGCCTGGTGGAGGGCGGCTGGCACGCCCGGCACGGCTTCGTGGAGCGCAACCGGGGGCTCATCGAGGAGCCCTGCAGGACGTGGAGCGGCGTCGGCGCGAGCACGGTCTGTTGGCCGACGACGCCGCCCTGTTCGACTTCTATGACGACCGGATCCCCGAGGAGGTCACCTCCGCGGCGGCCTTCGACGCCTGGTGGAAGGAGCAGCGGCGCACCACCCCGGACCTGCTGGACTTCACCCGCGAGCTGCTACTGCCCGGTGGGGGCGACGCGAGCGGCTTCCCGGACACGTGGGTGCAGGGGGACCTGACCCTGGGCCTGGACTACGTGTTCGAGCCGGGCCACCCCGAGGACGGGGTCAGTGTCCAGGTGCCGGTGGAGGTGCTGGGGCGCCTGAGCCCGGAGGGCTTCGACTGGCTGGTGCCGGGGATGCGCCCCGAGCCTGTGCGTGGCCACGATCCGGGCGCTGCCTAAGCGGGTGCGCCGCCGCCTGGTGCCGGCCCCGGACGTGGGCGCCCAGGTGTGGGCGCAGATCGCCCAGGAGTTCCCTGACGCCGCCGGGCGCGAGCCTGCCCCGGGGTGCCCTTCGAGGAGGCCTTCAGCCGGGTGGTGTTCCGCCTCAAGGGCGTGGAGATCACGGAGGAGGACTGGGCCGAGGCGGCCGAGCGGCTGCCGGATCACCTGGCGATGGGCTTCGCGGCCCTGGATGCGCAGGGCCGGGTCATTGGCCGTGGCTGGGACCTGGCTGCGCTCCAGCAGCGGCTGTCGGGCAAGACGGAGGCCGCCGTGCGCTCGGTGGTGCGCGGCGCGCTGGCCCAGGCGATGGCTGAGGCCCAGGAGCGCCAGGGCGCGCAGGGCGGGAAGCCCGGCCGCAAGGGGCGCAAGAAGAAGGGCGGGAGGCCGGCGGCCGCCCAGCGGCCGGGTGGCGTTGCTGGGACCGCGGGAGGCGCGGGAGATACAGGGGCCGGCCTGGAGGAGCGCCGGGGCCTGACCGACTGGCCTCGGGGTGTGCCGGGCCTGGGTGACCCGGATGCCTCGACGATCCCGGCCTCGGTGGAGTCCGCGGGCCGAGCCGGCCTGGTGGTGCGCGGTTACCCGGCTCTGGTGGCGACCGCGCCCAGGAGCGCGGACTTGAGGATCCTGCCGGACGCCGCCGCCCAGCTGGGTGCTCATGGCGCCGGGGTGACGGCGCTGGCCCTGGCTCGGACGGCCTTGCCGACGGCCCGGGTGACGAGCCGGTGGAGCGCCCAGGAGTCGCTCATCCTGGCGGCCAGTCCCTACCGGAGCACGGAGGCTCTCGTGGAGGACGTGCAGGCGGCTGCCGCACGGATCGTGGCCGGGCGCTGGGCGGCGTCGGCCTCCGGCTGTGCGCTGGCGGAGGTGCGCAGGCGGGAGGTCTTCGAGACGCTGGTTGGTGTCATGCGCGACGAGCTTGAGGATGAGGTCTACCGGGTGGCCCGGTATGCGGCGGCGGCGCTCAAGGCGGCCCGGGAGGTGGAGCGCGTGGTGGGTGAGCACACCTCCCTGACGCTGCTGAACACGCTGCAGGAGGTGCGCGAGCACGCGGCCGCCCTGGTTCCGGAGGGTTTCATCACCGCCACCCCTCCAGAGCACCTGGCGCATTTGGAGCGCTACCTGCGGGCCCTGGTGATACGGGTGGAGAAGGCGGCCTCCTCGCCGTCGGCCGCCTCGCAGGACGCGGCCCTGGTCTTCCAGGTCTCCCAGGCCCGGGAGGTGGTGGACAAGGCCCGCGCCAAGGCGGCCTCGCTGCCGGCGGACCCTCAGCGTGAGGCCCTCCTGGAGGAGGCCCGCTGGATGGTGGAGGAGCTGCGGGTGAGCCTGTTCGCCCAGACTCTGGGCACGAGCCGCAAGGTGAGCCTCCAGCGCATCACCAAGCTCGTCAGCGTTATTTGACCCCGCTTCCGGCGCCTGACTTATTGGCCGCCATGTCCAGTAAGCACCGTGGGCCTTGGAGAGAAACTCGTCGTGCATAAGTTCCCCGCGGGCGATGTATTGTTGGTTATCGTATGTTCGGTCGGTTCACTGTGGCGGCCGTGACTCGATAGTCATGAGGCGGTTTTCGCCGTGACGAGGAAGGACGGGGGCAGGTGGCTGATCTGCAGACCTGTGAGGAGACGACGTCGAAGATCCGTTCGGAGGTGGAGAACTGCATCAGTGAGGTGAACGGGTCGGGAGGCGACAGTGATGTGCGTTCCTCGGCGAACGGTCTGACGGGTGGAGGACTGTCTGGTAAGGCGTCAACGGCGGCGGATGCGGTCTCCAAGGCCCGTACCACCTTCGCCAACAGGCTGAGGAATCACTACAACGGGATCTACAACGCCACCAACCAGCTCAAGGCGGCCGACGGCGCAGCGGTCTGCACCCCCAAGAACGGCCACAGCTGACCCACGTCAAACACTATCACCTCAAACACGCTTCACCCTTAACGATTCAGACAGTTTACCCTTTTGGAGGAACCTGTGGTCACGTTCAATGATCTCCTGTCCTGGGATGGCGCCAACCTCAATACAGCAGGCGACGCCTTGGTGGCCGCCTCACACAAGTACCAACAGGTCAACACCGACCTTAAGAAGGGTGGACTAGGTAACGGCCTGTCCGGAAAGACCTTCGAGGCGGAAGCCAAAGCAAGGCGAATCCTCGCCGACGACGCCGAGGACCTCTGGGCCGGTTTGGAGAAGTCTGGCAACGACCTTAAGGAAACCTCCGTCACTGTCACCACCATCAACAATGCCGCCTACAATCTCGTCGCAAGAATGAAAGCCGACGACTTAGAGATCTCCTACACCGGAGCGATCACACCCACCGACCCAAGCAAATCCGACAGCGACTCTCGCAGCAACGACCTTAAAGCTCTAATTCAGGGGTATGAATACGAGCGCGACCGACTTGTCGAGCAAGCGGATGATACAGTGACCTTCATCTCGTCCGTATACGACGAAATCGCCAAACTGGACGATGCGGCAAACGGCCCGAGCCCCGAGGTGGTCAACCACGGCGAGAAGCCTCCAAACCCCAAGTGGACACCCAGTCAGATCAACGACTGGTGGACTTCACTGACTGACGCACAACGGCGAAATATTATCGAGAAACACCCCTCCTGGATTGGCAACCTTGACGGGATCCCAGCAGATACCAGAGACAATGCAAATCGCAGAGTACTGAATATTATGCGAGAGAACATGAAAAAGGAGATTGCATATTATGAACCTAAATACTTAGACCCAGCAGGCCCTCCAGGATCACACCCTCAGATTTCACCAGGATATAGAGCCCTATTGGACAAATATCAAGAAATTAACAACATATATACATCCCTCAACAGCAAAGACTCCAAAGAAGCTGACAGGAAACTCCTTCTCCTCGACGCCTCTTCTGGCGATCATTTCCGCGCAGCCGTGGGGTCGGGAGACATAGATAACGCAGATCATATTATGGTCTTTACGCCTGGAATGAATACACAGGTCACTCCTGGACTATTTGGTGGAAATGCCTCGAGAGGTGGAGCGGTTGCGAACTCGGAAAAGATTTTGGACGAATCCGGACTCGCATGGAAGTCAAGCAACCCAAAGGAAGGCAAGACAGAGACTGCAGCCGCTGTGACATGGCTAGGATATGACGCCCCAAACACGTCAGAGACCCTGCTTAACACCGATTCAACGGTTCTCAGTTCTAAAGAGGCACGGAATGCTGGCCCCGATTTGGCGAGTTTTTATGACGGTCTGCAGGAAACTCACCACGGAGACCCTCACCTCGTTGCAGCAGGCCACTCATATGGTTCAACCGCCACAGGATACGCTTTGCGACAGTCGAATGCCCCAGATGACGTAGTGGTATGGGGGTCACCCGGGGCTACCTCTGTTGACGCATCCGACCTCGGCATGCTACCCGACCATATGTATGCCGCCCGCTCAGGAGACGATGTTGTTGCGATGTCAGGGATATACGGAGGAGAACCAACCGCCCACCCAGATTCTGATTTCACCTCCTTAAGTACAAGTAAAAACGATGGCCTAACGGAATCAACAGAACACTCAAGTTACACCGACAAAGGTACGACATCCTTGCACAACATAAGCCAAGCGCTGCGCAACGAGACTCCCAGCTACATTGAAGATAAATCCATCGGTGACCACTAGTTGATGGCAACCAGAGAAACTACACTACATCTTATCCGCCAATTATAATCTACCAACCACCTCAACCGAGGACATGAAATGTAGTCGAATAGCAGCAATATTAACTCACCCATTTTTCACCACCCTATGTATTACTAACATCAAATTTATCGCCTTGGAGGGTCACATTGTGTAGACATTCGACCGAAAGGGAGGAATCAAGTAATTCTACCTCGCTATCTCACAATGATTGGATACAATCATCTTCACCTCTCAACACTCAACAGACTTCAACAAGTTACACCTACACGTCTCAGAGTGCGCCTAGCGGTGTCCTATTCAAGGGTCGCCTCACCAAGGGGTGCAGGACCTTGGTAGCGGCACTGGCGGTGGTACTGGTAGTGATCAGCGGGTTCGTCTACTGGGTGTTGGCCACCCTGAACCCGGACATCGGTCTCGGCGGTCTGCAAGCCAGGACCGTGGCCTACTCAGCGTCCCACCACCTCTACTGGAGCTCCGCAGTGAAATCAGCGAAGGTCTCCCGCGCTTACGCCGACCCCACCTCTGGTCCTATCGCACAGGTCGACGCCCGCCTCAAGGATGAAACCAGCGTGGACCAGGCTGCCGAGCTCCTGGCCTCCACCCACCGCAAGGCCGACAGTAGCCAGGTACCACTCAGCGTCACCTTGTCCTGGCATCTCAACGGTACAGACATCTCGGTCAATTTCACCATGCGACGACAGCCCTGACAATATCCGGGCCAGCACACAACGAGAGCTGAGCCCCGTGGGCAAGGCCAAGTCCGTCACCCGAGGCGAACCTGACGGCTCCATTCACGCCGACTACGGAACAGTCGACGCCGCTCCCGCGTCTATCACAGAGCCAACCAGCCCCAAGTCCTACAAGACATTCACCCTCAACAACTGGAACGTCACCTACTCCCCCACCAAAGACGGCTCCTACTCCAACCCACCTGTCACCCGCGTCATCGCCGCCGCCAGGCAGGCCAGCCCCGCCGGCACCATCGAGCTCAGCGGTAACACCCTGTCCGTCACCGGCCTGGTCACCGATGACGACCAAGGCCTCACCCCCGAGGCAGCAGCCCCTGTGGTCCACGCCGTCGCCGACTGCCACACAGCGGGACTGACCACGCTCCAGCTCAACAGCTGGTCACCGGACACCACATCCAGCGTCGCCGACCCCTGGCTGACCTTCACCTGCAACAACGGTACCTGGACACCCCACCACGGCGGCAGCACAGGCCAAGACGAAGCCACCATCCTCAACAAAGCCGCCGAACTCTAGACGACCCACCCCACCCTACGTCGTCGGACCGAACACCCCTCACCATCACAACAGATCGGGAAGAATACGTCGGACAAGCAGAAGGGAGGTGCATAGTGGATGAGTCGATCGACTCCGACCAGGCCGGCAGTCGCGCCCATGCTGTTCCTGAACCCGACAGGGCGTCTCCTCAGCGATCGCCGGATCGTCTTTTCAGAGGATGCCTGGTGCTGATTGTCGCGGTGATCGTGAGCATGGCGGGTATCTGGATGCTGTTCGTTCGCATCGACGCCAGCCTGCACCCCAAGCCGGACCAGCGGATCGTGCGTATGCCCGCCAAGTCGCCCAGGAAGCCGCCGACCTCCTGGCCTCGACCCACGAGGCCGCTCTTCACACCAAGGACGGCACCCGGAAGATCACGCTGACCGTGTCCATGTCATGGGCCCTGGGCGGCACCAGCATCGCAGCAGACTTCGATGCCAGCCGCGCCACCACCGACATCATCTCCACCACCACACGCGATCTGACCCCGGTCGGGGAAGCCAGGACCATCAGGCAAGGTGGGTCCTCCCTCCTAGGGATCGATTACGGCGAAGTCGGTTCTCCCCGGCCTCACTGGCCAGCCCCTCCGGTTCACGCACATGGAAGTCCTTCACCATGGCCGGTTGGCATGTCACCTCCACCAGCAACGAGACAGGACAGTTCGCCACCCCACCCATGGAGCAGATCATCGCTGCGGCCACTCAGACCAGCGCTACCGGCTCCATCACGTTCGAGGCCGACCCGGGCTCCATGTCCGTCACTGGCCTGGCCACCGACGACGGCGGCCTGGCTCCCGAGGCCGCAGCACCCGTGGTGCACGCCTTGTCCGACTGTCACGCCGCAGGACTGACCGAGTCTCAACCTCAACACCACAACCGGCCACGACGGCCCTTGGCGAACTCTCATATGCCAGGGCAGAACCTGGACGCCCAAGGACGACGGCGTAATAGGCCAGCAAGAAGCCGCCATCCTCAACAAAGCCGCCGAACTCTAACCAACCCACCTCTACGTCGTCGGACCGAACACCCCCACCACCACAAAGGATCGAGGAGAATAAGTCCGACAAGCAGGAAAGAGGTGCACAGTGAACGAGCAGACCCTCAAGCCCCATCACGCACCAGGCAAGGGAGCCAGAAAGCAGACCGTTTCTGTTCGGCATGGTAGGGCTCGTCTCGGTTGGAGGAAGCTGCCGTCAGGCAGGTCCGTTCGAATCTGTGCTGTGTGGATCGCGGTACTCGTCACGGTGCTGACCATCGGCTTGCTCGCCCGCATGACAGTCATTGGTCTGAACCCCGACCTCGGCCCCGAAGGCACCAAGGTCCGCAACATCGCCAATGCAGCCTCCAAGCACCTGTCCAACAACCCTAACGTCGTCTCGACCACCATCACCGAGGCCAAGGCCAGCACAGGAACAGAACTGATTGCGCGTCTCAAGGACGATACCAGCCCCGATGCCGTAACCAACCTGCTGACCTCCACCCACCAGGCCGCCTTCGACAAGAACGACCCCGACACCCACATCACCCTCAACATCGTCCTGAACTGGACACTGCACGGCACTGACGTCAAGTTCTTGTCCAGCAGCCCCCCGCCCCCAGACCGCTCAACCATCAAACGCGACCTGGCCGCTGCGGGCGAGGCCATAACCATCGAGAACACCTATATCGACTACGGGCAAGTCACCGCACTCCCCTCCACCTTGGCGCAACCAGGTGCCCCTGAATCCTCCAAGACTTTCACCATGAACGGCTGGAAGGTCACCTCCACCAGCAACACCGACGGACAGTGGAGTGCATGGTGTTTCTCGGACAGGGGGAGTTTTTCTTCCCGTGAGTCGATAGGATAGATCCCATGCCAGCAGCGAAATACTCGAGGAGTTCAAAGAGCAGGTGGTGCGTGAAGTCATCGAGAAGGAACGCACCATCTCCTCGGTCGCCTCGTCGTATGACCTTGTCCCCCAGACGGTAGGTAACTGGGTCGCCAGATACAGAAAAGATCATGCCACCGACCAGGACCGCAAGAAGGCCTCCGAGTCAGCCGAGATCGCGAAGTTCGAGAGCGGAAAAACAGGGAGCCTGCGTCAGGAGAACGAGTTCCCTGAAAAAGCAGCCGCCTTCTTCGCCAAGGAACGACCGTGACCGAGCGCTATGAGCCTCATCAATCGCGAAGAAGGCCATTACCCCACCTCCTCGATGTGCCGGTGGGCCGGTGTCTCACGGTCCGGCTACTACTCCTGGCGCGACCGACCTGAGTCCATCACCAGAGCGAAAAGAAAAGAGCTCAGTATCATCATTAAGGACGTTTTTAAGGACTCCGACGGCACTTACGGGTACCGAAGGATCCAGGCCTATCTGGAGAGGCGCGGGGTGAGGGTGGATGGCGCCACGATCCGCTCCATCATGAGGGAGCTGAGCCTTGAGGCCGCGCAGCCACGGGCGAAGGTCCGTACTACCGTGCCGGCCGAGGACCTCGATGAGCGCCCCGACCTGGTGGGGCAGGACTTCACCGCCGACGAGCCTGGGCGTAAGTGGTGCGGGGACATCACTTACATCAACACATGGGCCGGATTCGTCTATCTTGCGACCGTTCTGGACTGCTGCACCAAGAAGGTCGTGGGGTACGCGATGGCCGATCATATGCGCACCTCGCTGGTGTGTGAGGCCATCGACATGGCAGCCAGGCGCTGCCCGGTTGAGAAAGGTGTGACAGTCTTTCACTCCGACCGGGGCAGTCAGTACACGTCTCAGAGGTTCCTGGACCACCTCAAGGGTTATGGGGTTCGTCCCTCGGTAGGGCGTGCGGGGGTGTGCTGGGACAATGCCTGGGCGGAGTCATTCAATGCCACGCTCAAGAACGAAAGGGTGCATAGAATGGTGTATCCCACGAAGGACAAGGCGATCAACGATATTGCCTCGTGGATCGAGCTGAGATACAATCACATACGCCTTCACTCAGCCCTGGGATACCGCACCCCGAACGAAGTCGAACGCGAGCTCCTGAACTTAACGAAGGCAGCCTGAAACCCCAAACAAGCAGTGTCCGAAAAACACCTAGCAGTCCACCCCACCGTTCCTCCTTCACCTCTACGCTATCGGACCAAACACCCCTCACCATCAAGGCGGATCAGGAAGAATTACGTCCGACAAGTAGGGAGAAGGTAACGATGGCGGATGAGCAGACCACACCTGAACACAGAGGAGGCGTCGGCGCAGACGAAGTCCCGACTGCCGACTCGGGCAGCGAAGCCTCTGCCGGCCGGAGGAAACCGTCGTCAGGCAGGTCGGCGGGGTGGTGGGCCGTCCGGGTGGTGGTGGTCGTCGTGGTGGTGGCGGTTGTCGGGTTGATGTACCTGGTCAGCATCACCCTCAACCCCGACAGCGGACCGGAGGGATTCAAGGTCCGACGCATCGCCAGTGCGGCGGAGAAGTACCTGTCCAAGGATCCCAACGTCGTCTCGGTCACCGTCATCGACGCCTCGGCCGATATCGGCGGCACCGAGGCCAACCTGGATGTGCGTCTCAAGGACGACACCAGCGCTGATGCGGTGGCGGAGCTGCTGGCCTCCACCCATGATGCCGCCTTCGGCAAGAACAGCCCCGACACCAACATCAACCTCTACGTCACCCTGTTCTGGACACTGCACGGCACCAGCATCAAGACCACCTACGACTGCGCTGGCCGTCCAGACCTACTACGCACCGCCGGACAGGGATTCTGACCACCGCCGGTGAAGCCAAAACCATCGACATCACCGGCGGCCGTCTGAAAATCGACTACGGGCAGGTCACCGCTATCCCCACTACCTTCCTACAACCGAGCGCTCCTCGCTCCACCAAGACCTTCACCATGAACGGATGGAAGGTCACCTCCACCAGCAACACCGACGGTCAGTTCAGCAACCCACCCTTTGACCAGATCATCACCGCCGCCAAGCAGGCCAGCCCCACCGGCACCATCGACCTCAACGGCGACACCCTATCCATCACCGGCCTAGTCACCGACGAGCGCAAAGGCCTCACCCCCGAGGCAGCAGCCCCCGTCGTCCACGCCGTCACCGACTGCCAAGCCGCAAAACTGACCACGCTCCAGCTCAACGGCAAGCTGCAGAAAGGCCTCTCAACCGACAACGACTACTGGCTGACCTTCACCTGCAACAACGGCACCTGGACACCCTACGATGACGGCAGCACCAGCCAAGACGAAGCCGCCATCCTCAACAAAGCCGCCGAGCTGTAGACCGCCCGTCACCCGCATACCCTGCGCCCACCTGACCGAACCGACTCGATCCACAGGAACGGCCGATTTGAGAAAATACATCCAATCAGCCGATAAGGGAGCAGCCGATGCCTGACGAGCAGGACGAAACGTCTCACAGTGCGCCTAGCGGTATCCGATTCAAGGGTCGCCTCACCAAGGGATGCAGGACCCTGCTTGTGGCACTGGCAGTAGTACTGGTCGTGATCATCGAGTTCTTCTACTGGGTTGCAGCCACCCTGGACCCAGATATCGGTATCAGCGGCCTGCAAGCCAGGACCGTGGCCTACTCAGCGTCCTACCACCTCTCCTGGAGCACCGCAGTGAAATCAGCAAAGGTCTCCAAAGCTTACGCCGACCCCACCTCTGGTCCTATCGCACAGGTCACCGCCCGCCTCAGGGATGAAACCAGCGTGGACCAGGCCGCCGAACTCCTGGCCTCCATCCACCGCAAGGCAGACAGCAGCCAGGTACCACTCAGCGTCACCCTGTCCTGGCGTCTCAACGGCACAGACATCTCAGTCAACTTCAGCTGCGACGACAGCCCTGACAACATCCGCGCCACCACCCAACGAGAGCTGACCCTCGTGGGCAAGGCCAAGTCCGTCACCCGAGGCGAACCTGACAGCTCCATCCACGCCGACTATGGAACAGTCGACGCCGTTCCCGCGTCTATCGCAGAGCCGACCGGCCCCGACTTCTACAAGACATTCACCCTCCACAACTGGAACGTCACCTACTCCCCCGCCCAAGACGGCTCCTACTCCAACCCACCTATCACCGGCCTCATCGCCGCCACCAGACAGGCCAGCCCCACCGGCACCATCGACCTCGCCGGCGACACCCTGTCCGTCACCGGCCTGGTCACCGACGAGAACAAAGGCCTCACCCCTGAGGCAGCAGCACCCGTCGTCCACACCGTCAACAACTGCCAAGCCGCAGGACTCACCACACTCAAGCTCAACGACGAAGCCAAGAAGGAACCCTCCAGCGACGACCTCTGGATAACCTTCGTGTGCAACAACGGAACCTGGGCGTCGCGGTTCGATTCCCCCAGCCCCAGCGACACCGAAATCCTCAACAAAGCCGCCGAACTCTAGACGACCCCACCGTTCGTCCTTCGCCTCTGCGTCGTCGGACCAAACGCCCCCACCATCAAGGCGGATCAGGAATAATTACGTCCGACAAGTAGGAAGAAGGCACTGATGGCGGATAAGCAGAACACACCTGAACACAGAGAAGATACCGGGGCAGACGAAGCCCCGGCTGTTAACTCGGGCAGCGGAGCCTCTGTCGGCCGGAGGAAACTGGGGTGCGCGCTCGTCTCATTGGTCCTAGTGGTTTCAGTATGCGTCTACGCATACCAGTTATTTGTCAGTATCTATCCCGATCAGGGACCTGAAGGCGACAAGGTGAACGCAGTCGCGGACGTCGCTTCCAACTACCTCTCAAGCGATCCCTCGGTCACCCTCAGCAGAGGCAACAGGAGCAGAAGCCAACATCAACGGAAGTTCCGTGACAGTCGACGCCCACCTCAAGGACGGCACCAGCGTGGAGGCGGTCGCCGACCTTCTGGCGTCAACTCGGCAGAAGACACTCCAACAGGAGCCCGACTACTCAGGCGATTTCATCATTTCGGTGTCATGGACCGTCAAGGGCAGCACCATCGACGTCGACGTGCAGTGTCAACGAGACCCTGAGGCAATCCGGACCGACGTGAAACGAGCACTCACCCCCGTCGGAGAAGCGAAGGTCTTCACCGGCAGCATCGACGCCTACACGGAGCTGACGATCGACTACGGACAGGTCACCGCACTCCCCACCAGCCTGACGCAACCCAGCGTCCCGGACTCCTCCAAGACTTTCACCATGAACGGCTGGAAGGTCACCTCCACCCCCAAAACTGACGGACAGTTCAGCAACCCACCCTTTGACCAGATCATCACCGCCGCCGGGCAGGCCAGCCCCACCGGCACCATCGACCTCGACGGCACCACCCTGTCCGTCACCGGCCTAGTCACCGAGGAGAACAAAGGCCTCACCCCCGACGCAGCAGCCCCCGTCGTCCACGCCGTCGCCGACTGCCAAGCCGCAGGACTCACCACACTCCAGCTCAACATCTGGGCACTGAACACCACATCCGACGTCGCCGACCCCTGGCTGACCTTCACCTGCAACAACGGCACCTGGACACCCACACACGAAAGCACAAGAGGCCAAGACGAAGCCACCATCCTCAACAAAGCCGCCGAACTCTAGCAGCCCCACCGTTCCTCCTTCACCTCTACGCCGTCGGACCAAACACCCCTCACCATCAAGGCGGATCAGGAAGAATTACGTCCGACAAGCAGGAAGAAGGTACTGATGCCCGACAAGCAGACCGATCGAGACCAGGGAGACTCCTCCACATCCTTGTCTTCTGCGCGGGATCAGCAGGTGGCAGGAGGCGACGAGGCCGCCACCCGCACCAGCTCTCAGTCGATCACCAGCGGCAAACGCCACAGCCCCTCAGAGCATCAGCAGCCTGCTCCATCGCACAGTCGGGGCATCTTCAAGCCCAGCCGCATAGCCCTGGTTGTCATCCCTGTCTGCGTTGCTAGGGGGTCATCGGGTACTTCGCATATAATCTCGCACTTTTGTTCAATCCCGGCCTGGAACCGCACTCATTCGAAGAAAGGAGCGCAGCAAGAGCTGCCGCCAAGCAGCTGCGCCACGATTCACACGTCTCCTCCGTGCAGGTTTTTGAGGAAGAATCGTATAACTCGGGCGACGCTCCCACTGTGAGCGTGCACCTCAAGGACGGGACCAGCACTGACACCGCGACAGCACTTCTGTCCTCAACCCGCGACAAGGCCTTAGGCGACGATGACGGAAGCACCCAGATCGCCATCACACTGAAGTGGAGCGTTGAAGGCACCGACATCAACGTCTTCTTCCTCATCAGCGCCAGCTCTCACGACATCGCCACCAACGTCCAGCACGATCTATCACCAGTTGGGGAGGCCACAAGCATTCAACGACCCGGCGAAACATCACCTCTCCAAGTTGACTACGGAGACGTCACCACACCCCCATCCTCACTGACCACCTGAGTTGGCTCATTTAGTGTCGTGGTGGATGTTGTGGAGGGCTTGGGTGAGGTCGGGTGGGAGGGGGTTGGCGGCTGTGAGGGTGTGTCCGGCGATATTGATGGTGATGGTGCGGTAGCGGCGTGCGGTGGTGATCAGGCGTCTGATGGACCAGCCGGTGGTGGTCTCCAGCCAGCGGGCCATGGCAAGGGCTGCGGTGACGATGGTCAGGTGGGCCTCGATGGACTGGCGCAGGTGGTGGTAGATGGGGCGTGCTCGCAGGTCGGACTTGGACATGCGGAAGGACTTCTCGATGTTGTACAGGCGGTGGTAGGCGCTGATGACTGTCTCGGGGTCGGGGTTGGGCAGGTTGGTGACGTAGCCCTTCCACCCGGCCAGGGTGCGGGCCCTTTTCTCCAGGTCGCGGTTGATGCTCCGGGTGGCGCCGGACAGGTGCACGAAGCGGTTGCGCTTGACGGGGATCTTTCCTGCGACGGCTTTCTCGGCCTTGGCGACCTGGGTGTCGATCCCGCGTAGGGTGCGTCGGGCTCTGTCGGCGCTGTAGCGGTAGTAGATGGTCTCGTCGCAGCGCTGGTCACTGGGGCCAGCGGGCCAGGGCTGGGTCAGGGTCAGCCCGTCGGGGACGTCCTGGTCGGGGTGGCTGTCGCGCCAGGAGCTGATCACGTGGGGGACGAGTGAGGTGCGTGAGCCCAGCACGTAGGACAGGCCAGCTCTCTCCAGGGCCTGCTTGTTGGCGGCGCTGATCATTCCGGCGTCAGCCACGACCACCACGTCGTCGAGGCTGTAGGTGTCCATGAAGTCGTTGATCATCGGGATCATGGTGGCGGTCTCGGCCTTGTTGCCCTCGAAGGCCCCGGCCCGTAGAGGGAACCCTGCCTCGTCGGTGAGCAGCCCTACCGTGATCTGCGGCTCCAGGCGTCTTTCCTTGGAGAAGCCCGGCTCGCGAAAGCCGTCGGCCTTGTCGGTCTCGAAGTACAGGGTCATACGCGTCGAACAGGACCAGCGAGGCCCGGCCGATGCGGGCGTACCCGGCCAGCAGGCGTGACAGGTTCCGGGTGAAGTCCTCAGCGGCGTAGCTGGGCAGATGACGCTTGACTGTCGCGTAGGACACCGGTGACAGGCCCGCCTCGGTAAGGACCCGCAACGAGTCCTGCTTGCTGGTCGGCTCAATCAGTCTGGCGGTAACGAGCTGGCGGAAGACCTCGTCAGCACCATCGAGCCTGTCCAGCCCCACCGCCTTCCAAGCCGTCTCCAGGGCCTCCAGGAGCACTCCCATCCGGTTGGAGGCGATAGGTGCCACGCACCCCGCCCCAGCCGGTTCGTGCGGCGCAGAACCTGCGTCGTTCTCACTGTTCAGGCCCGGCAGGTCGAAGCTGAGCTGGCCGGCGTTGAGCCGTTGCCTGGCGACCTCCTTGAGCACCGCCAGCTCAGCGTCATCATGGGCCGAGCCAATGTGCTCGATGCTGCGCGCCCCCTTCCGGGAGGAGTGCACGATCTGCACCGCACGGGCCCCCGACGCCGTCCTGACCGTGCGAACGTACGGACTCATACCCCCACGTTAGTGCGCACCCCAACCCACGCAACCCCCACAATCCCAACAACAACCAGCCCCCCAGGCAACCCAACCACCCCACAATGAGCCAAGTCAGGTATCACCAGTTGGGGAGGCCACAAGCATTCAACGACCCGGCGAAACATCACCTCTCCAAGTTGACTACGGAGACGTCACCACACCCCCATCCTCACTGACCACTCCTTCCGGCTCATCAACCATCAAGACCTTCACCATGAACGGATGGAAGGTCACCTCCACCAGCAACACCGACGGACAGTTCAGCAACCCACCCTTTGACCAGCTCATCACCGCCACCAAACAAACCAGCCCCACCGGCACCATCGACCTCGACGGCGACACACTGTCGGTCACCGGCCTGGTCGCCGACGAGAACAAAGGCCTCACCCCTGAGGCAGCAGCCCCTGTGGTCCACGCCGTCTCCGACTGCCAAGCCGCAGGACTCACCACACTCCAGCTCAACATCTGGGCACTGAACACCACATCCGACGTCGCCGACCCCTGGCTGACCTTCACCTGCAACAACGGCACCTGGACACCCACACACGAAAGCACAAGAGGTCAAGACGAAGCCGCCATCCTCAACAAAGCCGCCGAGCTGTAGACCGCCCTCCGTCTCACCTTGGTCGCTGCGCCCAGGTCAGCCGACCGCCCCGCGTCCTTCCCCGGAGGCACCCAGCGCCCCGAGGGCCGAGGGTTGGAGTGCATGGTGTTTCTCGGACAGGGGGAGTTTTTCTTCCCGTGAGTCGATAGGATAGATCCCATGCCAGCAGCGAAATACTCGGAGGAGTTCAAAGAGCAGGTGGTGCGTGAAGTCATCGAGAAGGAACGCACCATCTCCTCGGTCGCCTCGTCGTATGACCTTGTCCCCCAGACGGTAGGTAACTGGGTCGCCAGATACAGAAAAGATCATGCCACCGACCAGGACCGCAAGAAGGCCTCCGAGTCAGCCGAGATCGCGAAGTCTGAGAGCGGAAAAACAGGGAGCCTGCGTCAGGAGAACGAGTTCCTGAAAAAGCAGCCGCCTTCTTCGCCAAGGAACGACCGTGACCGAGCGCTATGAGCTCATCAATCGCGAAGAAGGCCATTACCCCACCTCCTCGATGTGCCGGTGGGCCGGTGTCTCACGGTCCGGCTACTACTCCTGGCGCGACCGACCTGAGTCCATCACCAGAGCGAAAAGAAAAGAGTCTCAGTATCATCATTAAGGACGTTTTTAAGGACTCGTGAGGGCACTTACGGGTACCGAAGGATCCAGGCCTATCTGGAGAGGCGCGGGGTGAGGGTGGATGGCGCCACGATCCGCTCCATCATGAGGGAGCTGAGCCTTGAGGCCGCGCAGCCACGGGCGAAGGTCCGTACTACCGTGCCGGGCCGAGGACCTCGATGAGCGCCCCCTGACCTGGTGGGGCAGGACTTCACCGCCGACGAGCCTGGGCGTAAGTGGTGCGGGGACATCACTTACATCAACACATGGGCCGGATTCGTCTATCTTGCGACCGTTCTGGACTGCTGCACCAAGAAGGTCGTGGGGTACGCGATGGCCGATCATATGCGCACCTCGCTGGTGTGTGAGGCCATCGACATGGCAGCCAGGCGCTGCCCGGTTGAGAAAGGTGTGACAGTCTTTCACTCCGACCGGGGCAGTCAGTACACGTCTCAGAGGTTCCTGGACCACCTCAAGGGGTATGGGGTTCGTCCCTCGGTAGGGCGTGCGGGGTGTGCTGGGACAATGCTCTGGGCGGAGTCATTCAATGCCACGCTCAAGAACGAAAGGGTGCATAGAATGGTGTATCCCACGAAGGACAAGGCGATCAACGATATTGCCTCGTGGATCGAGCTGAGATACAATCACATACGCCTTCACTCAGCCCTGGGATACCGCACCCCGAACGAAGTCGAACGCGAGCTCCTGAACTTAACGAAGGCAGCCTGAAACCCCAAACAAGCAGTGTCCGAAAAACACCTAGCAGTCCAGGTGACTCATCATCCCCGCAGACGACCCCTCCTCCCTCAGGGGGAGGAGGCCGGCCCAGCTGCGTTCACCCACCGGGACGATCACACCGGAGCCCGGCCCTCCTAGCCTGGAGTCATTCAGGAAGAACGCAGGCCATCGAGCATCCCGAGGACTGACACACCATGACCACCACCATCGACGCCGCGGACGGCCCAGCCGTGGCCGTCAACCGTTTCGAGGCCCTCCAGAAGGCCGCCCCCGCCTCCCAGCCGTCCGGTACCGGGCAGCAGCGGGCCCTGGAGGCCGCGATCTGGCCCAGTCGGCCCCGCGTGGCCGGTCGGCAGTCCTTCGCCGGCGCGGTGCGCGCCGAGTGGATCAAGCTGCGCACCCTGACCTCCACCTGGGTCACGTCGGCCATCACGATCGTCATCACGGTCCTGTTCGGTGCGGGCCTGGCCATGGGCTACGCCGGCTCCCCCGAGCGGGCGGACGACGCCAAGACCATGATCTCCTCGGGCTCAGTGCTGGGCATGATCGTCGTCGCCGTCCTGGGGGCCCTGGTGGTCACCGGTGAGTACGCCTCGGGGCAGATCCGCTCCTCAGTGATGGCCGTTCCTCGCCGCGGACGTCTCTTCGTGGCGAAGGCGCTCGTCGTATCGGGCTTCTCCTTCGTCCTCGGGGTCGTCTGCGTGGCGCTGTCCTACGCGCTCTCCTACCCGTTCATGAAGGGCCACGCCGGTTCTCTCACCGATGCCCACTACCTGGGGCTCTTCTGGGGCACCGGCTTATCCTTCGCCGTCGTCGCGCTCATGGCCCTGGGGCTGGGCTACCCTCACCCGCTCGACAGCGGGGGCCATCACCGTGGTGGTCTCGCTGCTGTTCGTCGCCCCCATTCCCTTCGGACTCATGGCCGGACGCTGGCAGTGGGCGGTCAAGGTTGTGGGCCTCCTGCCGGACACCGTGTCCACCGCCGTCTCGGACCCCTTCAGCCTGGCGCACCACTGGGGACGGGCCGGAACCGAGACCTTCCTCCAGCACTGGCAGGCCATCGCCGTCTTCGCGGCCTGGGCCCTCATCCCGCTGGTGATCGCCGGAGTCATCTTCACCCGCCGCGACGCCTGAGCCACCGGCTCACGCGCCCCATCAGACCCTTTCTCCGGTTCCACAGTCGGTCCCCGCACCCCAGTGGTGCGGGGACCGACGACGTGAGGCACGTTGATCTGGTCGGCTCAGCGCCGAGACTGGTCGTCCCGGTACATGCGCATCCAGGAGCGCCTGGGCCGGCACAGGCGAAGCCCGGCCGCCTCTACAGCACGGCGGACATGAGGCGGCAGACGTTGTCCACGTAGCGGTTGTACCAGGGCTCGGTGGCCCACAGGCTCGGGGGTCAGCCTCGGTGCAGGTGGCCCGGTAGTCGGCGTCGTTGATGCGCAGCAGGTCGTCGAGGTCCCCGCCGAAGGCCAGCAGCATGACCTCGTAGTTGAGGGCGAAGGAGCGAAGTCCATGTTGGAGGACCCGATGACCCCGACCTCGTCGTCGACCGTCATGTACTTCGAGTGCAGGACGGTCGGCGAGGGGTAGAGGTAGATCCGCACCCCCGCCGCCAGGAGCGCCGAGTAGTAGGAGCGTTGGGCGTGGCTGACAATGAATTGGTCGGACTCCTTGCCCACGAACAGACTCGACCTCCACCCCCGGTAGGCGGCCGACGTCATCGCCGCCAGCAGCGCCTCATCGGGGATGAAGTAGGGGCTGGTGATGGACACGTGCCGCTTGGCCCCGTGGATGAGGGCCAGGAACATCCGCAGGTTCGGCTCGGTGGGGTATCCGGGCCCGGAGGGAATGAGCTGCATGGCATTGACGACGGCGCCCGGACGCCCGGGCCTCGGGGCCGGCGTGCCCACCGGGATGCCCGGCAGCCCCGCCATCTCCGGCAGGGTCTCGGTCGGCGTCCCCAGCGCCAGGTCGAAGGCCTCGAGCCTGCTCTCCGGCCTCGAAGAACCAGTCCATGGCGAAGACGGCCTGGGCCTCCAGGACGATCTCGCCGGTGACCTCCACGGACAGGTCCTCCCAGCGGCGCCCGGCCCGCACGTTGCGCCGGGTCCGGTAGGTGGGGTCGATGATGTTGTGGCTGCCGATGAAGCCCTTCTCGCCGTCGATGACCAGGATCTTGCGGTGGTTGCGCAGGTCCGGGCGGCGCCAACGGCGTTTGAGCGGCAGCAGCGGCATCATGAGGCGCCAGCGGATGCCGGCGTCGGTCATGCGTTGGCAGAACTGCTTCCAGCCGGGGTACTTGCGGCTGCCCAGGTGGTCCAGGAGGAGACGCACTGTGACCCCGCGGGCCACTGCGCGCTCCAGGGAGGTGAAGAAGACGTCGGTGACCCTCGTCCCAGCTCATGATATAGAACTCGACGTGGACGTGGTCGGTGGCGGCGTCGACGGCGCGGGCCATGGCCCTCACAGGGTGCTGCGGGGGTCGGCGTGGACGGCCACCACCTCGCCGCTGACGCAGGGCAGGCCGGTGAGTCGGCGGTTCATGCGCAGCGCCCCGGCCAGGTAGGTCGAGGGCCGGGCGCCCTTGGGCAGGTCGGGCATGGAGCGGGTGTAGTCGAGGGTGATCTCGTTGACGGTGTGCTGCTGGCGACGACGAGTGCCGTGCACCCACGGGCCGCCGATGAGCAGGTAGAGCGGGAGGCCCACCAGGGGCAGCAGGAAGATGAGCAGCAGCCAGGCGGTCGACGACGAGGGGCGGCGGTTCTCCGGAACCGTGCCCAGCGCGGCGATCTTGATGAGGTACTCGATGACGACCCAGGTGGTGGCCAGTACCGGCGGCAGCGTCATGCTCGCATCATGTCATGCCCGCCGGCCAGTCCCTCACAAAAGTGCCTGGGCGCGGACCGGATGGTCCTGCGCCCAGGCACTGCGAAAGGCCCGCCCCGGTTGAACCACCGGGTCGGGCCCTTCGCAACGAGGGCGCTTACCGGTTCCCATTCGGCAGCGGATCCTCCTTCACCGAAACGTCCGAGCACATTCCCTTGGCTGTGGCCCAGACTCAGTGGTGGCCGGTCAGTGGTACTCCCCAGTACCTCACGGTCGCCACCGTTCGGCGGTGACTATGACTCTGCCGATGCTGTCTGAGAGAAGGCTGGAAATCGCGCATCTAAATGATGACGCTTGATGACGATATGGTCACGGCCTTCCGAGCGTGATGACACCTTCGCTCAGAACCCTTGGAATACAGCGGAATTCGCTCTGCGCTGGGCACCGTCAGTCCGACGTCGGACTTCCAAAGAGGGTCTTGAAGTAGCCGTAGAAGTTCCAGTTCCCCCACGAGGTGCACTGGTCCCCACCGTGCGCGGCGGCCTCATTGGGCTGGAAGGGCGTGTAGTTGTACAGGCCGGCAGTCGCCTGGTTCGCCACCGTGAGACTCGCCGCTGCCGCACTGCGCGTCGGGCGAGTAGGCGATCTGTGTCGGTCGCTGCGCCACCACGTCGTAGCCGCCCGGGTTGAGACGATAGCGATGGAACTGGGAGGCCGCCCCGTAGAGCTGGGAGGGGAAGCCGGCCCACTGGGGGTCGCAGGCTCCCGTGGTCGGGGCAGGCGTAACCGGCTGCGGCCTCGTAGTCGCGAGCGCTCAGGCTCGCGCCGGAGGCGGTGAGCAGCCCCTGCTCCTTGTGAATGAGGACGAGGAGCACCTGAGGATTGATGTCACAGGCCTGGGAGACCTCCCAGACGACGTCGGCCGCACTGACTCCGGAGGCGGCCTTGAGGCCTCCGGGACAGAAGGTGCTGGCCTGGCGGGCCTGCACGGAGAAAGTGGCGGCGGCCAGGCACTCGGTGCCGTCACTGCCCGGCTGGCAGCCGGCGTTGACCCTGGTGAGGAAGGCGGAGATCTCCTCGCGCGTCGTGGCCTGGGAGTCGTAGAAGACCTCATCATCGATGATGCGGGCGGCATTGAAGCCACTGGTGTCGGGCACCAGGGGCGCCGGAGCCGAACCTGTCCCGCCCTGAGAGGGCCGCCCCCACCCGAGAGCCATTCCGTTGAGCGAGGAGCCGGTCGCCCGCAGCACGATGAACCCCACCAGGAGCGTGACCAGGAAGGCAGCGAGGACGACACCGATCGGGCTCCTCAGGAGGGACTGAACGGAACCACCCTTGCGCCGTCGTCTCCGCCTGATGCCGACGCGGAGGAGGCCGAAGCGCTCACCGCCCCCTCGACGCCCTCTCCCCCGCGCGGGACGGTGACTCGCATCATCCCGCCGAGCACGGTCGGCGCCACGCTGCACGGTCGGTCGGGCGCTGCGCGGAGCTCGTGCAGTCTGAGGCGAGCCGGATCCGGTGGTGCTTCGTTGGGGCCGCGGACGCCGGCCGGAGGGATGATGGGACATCGGCGCCATCGTGTCACATCACGGCAGTTTGTACGGCCCGAAGCAGCTCGGAGTTCCCGAGACAATCGGTCAGTCATGAGCCGGCAGGAGGCGATGCGCCCCACAGCACCGTCGTCAGCCGTATGAGGGCATCGACGCATACCGTGGGGCCGTGAATCTTCCCGATGTCCTGAGCCTGGCGCGCTCTCTCATGGAGCAGGCGGACGTCGGCGACTGGGATCTGGCCTTCGACCGGGCACGCCGGCGGGCCGGCCAAACAGATCATGCGCGACGTCGTCTCACACTCAGCCGCCACCTCATGAGCCTGTACGACGAGGCGCAGGTCCGCGAGACGATCCTGCATGAGATCGCCCACGCCCGCGTGGGGCCGCACCACGGGCACGACGCCGTCTGGGCCGCCGAGGCGACTCGGCTGGGGGCGACGGGCCGCAGGCTCATCGACTCCCAGGCTCCGCGGCTACGGGGACGCTGGGTGGGCAGGTGCCCGGCGGGCCACGAGGTGGACCGCATGCGCCGCCCGGCCTCACCCGTCTCCTGCTCGCGCTGCGCCCCTCGATTCAGCCTGGAGCACCTTCTGGCTTGGAGTCTCGACGGAGAACCCGTCCCCCACGATCAGATCAGCGAGCGCTACGGTCGCATCCTGAGACTGGCCCGAGGCCGGCAGCCGGAAACGACCACAGAGCATTCCAGGACACTACGGTCCTGACCACTACCCTCACCCACCGCACCCAAGGACAAGGAGAAGTAGCCCATGATCGTCACCACCGCACCCATCGCTGAGGGGTATCCCGTGGCGTCGACATCGACTGCAAGACGCTGGGCTCGGACAACGGCATGCTCATGGTGACGGCGTCAGCAACGCTGTGCGCTTGTCCCCCATATCTTGAGCGATCATGAGCGCCTTGCTTCACACGGAAAAACTCTTGACTCAATGGAGCAACCCGACAGCGAGTTTCCCAGTTTTTTCTCAGGATTCTGCCCCTCGTCTTCACAGGGTGAGGGCGTTACATAGTGGGCACCGCCGGACAGGGACGGTCTCGAGGGTTGGGGAGCCCAGTGACAGATCGATCCTCTGAGATGGGGTCGGGTCATTAGGGAGCCTGGCATCATCGTTCTGGCGAAGGAGGAACCGCCTCCTCGGGTGCATGGGACCCCGGGTTGCAGGTGGGGCCTCGTGAGGCTTGGGCCCGCGGTTCGGATTTCCGAACCGCGGGCCGAGTCCTTTCCCAGCCCCGGTGATTTAGAGCGCATCCCGGGACCGCGGATAACGAAACGCGTCAGGATAGGAACATGACCGACTCAGCCGACTCAGCACAGCCCGCCTTCTCCCGCCTCTCCACCGCTCGCGTGAGCACGGACCGCCCCTCCCGCTACGGCAAGCGCCTGGCCGCTCACATGGGCCGCAAGATCACCAGCTCGTGGGACGAGACCGCGCAGACCGGCTCCCTGACCTTCGACCGCGAGGGAGCAGCCACCGGGGTCGTCAGGCTCTCCTGTCACGACGGCGTCCTCCAGCTCGACCTGGCCGCAGAGGACGAGCACCTTGAGCGCCTCGAGCAGGTCACCGGGATCCACCTGGCGCGCTTCGGCGCCAAGGAGGGCATTGTCGTGAGCCTGGATCCGTCAGGACGGGACCCCGGGTACCACCCAGGGTCCACTGGCTGCGGAGGATCTTGAGCGCATGCGTGCCAAGCGCGAGGCCCGCCAGGCCTCGTCCTGATGAAGCATCTCAGTGCTGTCTCCTCGCTCCTGAAGCTCTCGCTCCGGCAGGCGCGCAGAACGGGTCCAGTCGTCCTAGAGGCGACAGCGAGCCTGCCCCTGGTCTCCCTGCCCGAACGAGCGTCTCAGAAGCCATGACACTCACACGCCTCAGAAGTGAGGAGACGAGACAGTACCCTTACCCGCCGAACGCGTGCCCTCAGGTACGGCCGCGACGTCGGTCTACGCGGCCGGCTCCTCGTCGGAGACAGGGTCGCCCACGCGCAGCATGAGGAGCAGCCCGGTTGTCAGCACGGCGACGATCCCGAGGATCCCCCAGTAGTTCGCGCCCGGCCCGACGACGCGCGTCCCCAGGTAGATAGAGATGCCGTACATCGCGGGCGCCATGAAGGAGACCGCGCGCCCGGTCGTCGCGTAGAGGCCGAAGATCTCTCCTCCTGCCCCTCGGGGATGAGGCGGGCCAGGAAGGACCGGGCGGCGGACTGGGCCGGCCCCACGCAGGAGGACAGGAGCAGGCCCAGCACCCAGAAGGCCACAGTGCCGGCGGTGTGCAGGAAGAACACGAGCAGTCCGGCCACCACCAGGATGATGAGGCTGGCCATGATGACGTTGCGTGGCCCGAAGCGGTCGTCGAGCCGTCCGGCCCAGATGGTGGCGATGCCGGCGACGATGTTGGCCACGATGGCGAAGATGATGACGTCACCCGACGAGAAGCCGAAGGTGTTCTGGGCGATGATGCCGCCGTAGGTGAAGACCCCGGCCAGACCGTCCCTGAAGACGGCGGCTGCCAGCAGGAACCACAGCAGTCGGGGCTGGGTGTGATGGAGCCTGGAGCAGAGTGCGCCACAACAGACTGTAGGAGGTCAGGATCGACTCCTTGCGCCCGCTGTGATGGGAGGCGGCCTCCTCGGCTCAGCCTCCATGGCGGCCCGGTCTCGTCCCGGCTCAGCAGCCGCCATTCCCTCGCCGACCTCCGCGACGTTCTCAGAGCGAGGGCGCCCTGAGCCTGCGGGAGCGGTTGATGAGGACGGGGAGGGCGGACACGCCGAACCAGGCCGCCGCCACCAGCATGGCGACGCGTACCCCCATGCCACTGCCGGCGGGGAAGGAGATGAGGGGGCTCGGCCCCACGAGGGTGACGTAGAGGATGAGCAGCAGGACGATGCCGCCGAGGTAGCCCATCCCCACCCCAAGCCGCTGACGGCACCGATGCGGTCCTTGGAGGCCAGATGGTTGAGGATGGCGTTGTAGTTGACTGAGGCCAGCTCGAAGAAGATGTTGCCGACTCCCAGCAGGACGATGCCGAGCCACAGGTAGCCGGGCGCGGGTCGCACCAGGAACAGGGCCGCCGAGACCGCCACCACCACCGCGGTGTAGCCCCCGAGCCAGAAGAGGGTTCGCCCGCCTCTGTCCGAACGCTGCCCGGTCACCGGCGCCAGCAGGGCGATGAACAGACCGGCGATGGCCAGCCCGATGGACAGCGCCGACTCGTTGTCCGCCTTGGCCCCGAAGGAGTCGCTGACCAGGTAGACGGTGAAGACGAAGGTGGTGATGACCGCGTTGAAGGCGGCCGACCCCCAGTCCCACAGACCCCAGGCGATGACGGGCCAGGACAGGAGCCGGGTGCGGGAGCCGGCCTGCGTCGGAGCAGTCGCTGTCGTGCTCATGGGAGAGACGATAGAACCATCCGGGTCGGTGACGGTACCGAAAGAGGAACGGACCTGATCGTCAGTTCTCCCCACTACTCCCCTCGGCAGGGCACCTCCCCTGAGTGGGCTGCTGCTCCAGGAGCAGCTCGGCCAGGGCCAGGTCCGTCGGCGTGGTCACCTTCATGGCGCGCTCGTCACCGGCAACGACGACGACGCTGCCGCCACAGGCCTCAACGAGGCCGGCGTCGTCGGAGGCGGCGAGCGCCTCGTCTCCAGCCCGCTCCGCCCCGGCACGATGGGCGGCAACGAGTACGGAAGCGGGAGAAGCCCTGCGGGGTCTGGACCGCCCGGAGGCGGTCACGCCGGGGGTGCCGGCGACGGGCTCAGGCTCCCCGCCCGGCGGGCCTCGACCTCCTTGACGGTGTCGGTCACGGGCAGGGCCGGGACCACGGCCTCGTGTCCGGCTCGCACGGTCGCGATCACCCGCTGCGTGACCTCCGGTGGTGTCAGCGCCCGCGCGGCGTCGTGGACGACGACGACGTCGGCCTGTGGCACGGCGGCCAGGGCTGCTGTGAGCCCCAGGGCCACGGAGGCCTGCCTGGAGCGGGGCGATCCGGCGACGACCGCGATCCCGCCCCACCGGCCCGCCTCATCCTGGGCTGATCCGTCCGGCAGGCCCTCGAGCTCGGCGCGGAAGCGGTCGACCTCCTCAGCGGGGGCCGTGACGACGATGTGGCTGACGGCGCCCGAGGCGATGAGTCCGGCCGCCGCACGCCGCAGGAGGCTGATGCCGCTCACCGGGACGAGGGCCTTGGGGACCCCCGGGCCCCAGGCGGGAACCGGAGCCCGCCGCAGTGAGAACGAGCGACCGCCCCACCCGGAGCGGACTCGGGTGGGGCGGGTGATGGAAGTGAAGGGCTGGTGCTCACGAGCAGGACGCTACCGCGTACCCGACGGCCTGAGCACGAGCGCTGCACAACCTAGGGAGGCGAGGACCTCGTCCAGGCGGGACTCGGCCTCCTCCTCAGGAGTCTTCTGGGCCAGGGCCAGCTCGGAGACGAGAATCTGGCGGGCCTTGGCGAGCATGCGCTTCTCGCCGGCGGACAGGCCGCGGTCCGTGTCACGACGGGAGAGGTCCCGCACGACCTCGGCGACCTTGATGACATCCCCGAGGCGATTTTTCTCCTGATTGGCCTTGAAACGTCGCGACCAGTTCGTGGGCTCCTCGGTCAGCGGCGCTCGCAGCACCTCGAAGACCTTTTTCCAAACCGGTCTCATCAACCACGTCACGGACACCGATGAGCCTCAACGCTTTCGGCGGGAACCAAGATGGTCAGGTCACCCTGGGCCACCTCGAGCCTGCAGATACGTCTTCTCCTCACCGCGTACCTTGCGCTGACGGATATCAATGATCCGGGCGGCCCCGTGGTGCGGGTAGACGACAGTCTCACCGACTTCATAGGTCATAAGGATGACTCTCCAGACTGGTTTGTGGACCCTCTAGTTTATCAGGTCATTCCGCGCAAAGATCGGGGACGTATCTCACAGCGGTCACGGCGGGTGAGGCCCGGGACCGGGGTCGAAAAACTGCGGTGTCACCCGCAATGCCGATCAGTACTCCGGGCCCCTGTCCAGGCGATAGCCGAGCCCCCTGACCGTGGTGATGAGAACTGGTTTGGAGGCGTCCGCCTCAATCCTGCCCCGGAGTCGTTTGACGTGGACGTCCAGAGTTTTCGTGTCGCCCCCGTATTCGGGCCCCCACAGGCGTTCAATGATCTGGCTGCGAGTAAGCACGCGGCCGGGGTTGCGCAGAAACAGCCCAGAAAGCTCGAACTCCCGCAGCGGTATGGCGACCACCTCGCCGTCGACCCTGACCTCGTGGCGCTCCACGTCCATCCGCACCGGACCGACGACCAGCACCGGTTCGAGCTCCGGACCGGTGTCACGGCTACGGCGCAGAACCGCCTTGAGGCGCGCCAGGAGCTCCCGGTAGGGAGTAGGGCTTGGTGACGTAGTCGTCGGCCCCTGATCTCCAGGCCGACGATCTTGTCCAGCCTCCGTGTCCTTGGCGGTGAGCATGATGACCGGCACGGAGGAGGAGCGCCTGATCCGGGTGCACACCTCGGTCCCGTCCAACCTGGGGAGCATGAGGTCCAGCAGGACCAGGTCGATGGGGCCGACGCCGCCGGGGCGCCGGGAGGCCTCGAAGATCTCGACGGCGCGCTGACCGTCCTCGGCCTCGACCACCTCGAAGCCGTCTCGCCGCAGGCCGAGGGCGAGGGGGTCGCGGAAGTTCTCCTCGTCCTCGACCAGGAGGATCCGGGTCGGGCCGATCGCCGACGTCATCGACGACGGTACAGGCGCACCGGAGGACGCGAGCGGCCCGGCGCCCACCCCTGTACCCGAGGCTGCGGAGCGCTCTGCCGGGCTCATGATCCGCTCCCGGGGGTGGGGACGGCGTCGGCGGGCTCACCCTCGACATCACCCTCGACCGGCTCACCCTCGGGCAGGCGCGGCAGCACGAGAGTGAAGGTGGAGCCACGCCCGGGGGCGGACCACGCTCGACGGTGCCGCCGTGGTCGGCGGCCACGTGCTTGACGATGCTCAGTCCCAGGCCGGTGCTGCCGGTGGCCCGCGAGCGGGCCTTGTCGACGCGGGTAGAAGCGCTCGAAGACGCGCTCCTGCTCCTCCTTGGGGATGCCGATGCCCTGGTCGACCACGGCGATGCGCACGATGTCGGAGTGCTCCGGATCCAGCGAGACGCCGACCGAGACTCTGGTGCGCGGCTCGGAGTAGCGGATGGCGTTGTCCAGCAGGTTGCGCACGGCGGTGGTGATGAGGGCGGCGTCGCCGCGCACCCGTAGCCCCTTGGTTCCCCGGCCACGAGGGCTATCTGGCGGCCGTCGGCCTCGACACGCACCCGGTCCACGGCCTCGGCGACGACGTCGTCGATCTCAACGACCTCGGCTCGGCCAGGGGCGTCGCCCTCCTGGAGTCGGGTGAGCTCGATGATCTCCTGGACCAGGACGCCCAGGCGGCGGGCCTCCTTGCGCATGCGCCCGGAGTAGTCGCGCACGAAGTCGGGGTCGTCGGCGCCGGCCTCAACGGTCTCGGCGAGCAGCCTGGATCGCACCGACCGGGGTCTTGGCTCGTGGGAGACGTTGGCGACGAAGTCGCGGCGCATGGCCTCCACCCGGCGGGCGGCGGTGTGGTCCTCGATGAGGATGAGGACGCGTCCCCTGGCCGATGCCTGCCACGCGCACCTGCAGGTGGAACTGGCCCGCACCCGGCACCCGCCCCCGGGCCACAGTGACGGCGGCGTCCTGCGCCCGGCCCGAGGCCCGCACGCGGCTCACCATCGCCACCACGGTCGGCTCGACGACGGCGTCGTCGCGCACGATGTTGAAGGTGTAGGCCGATGCCGAGGCGCGCAGGACCTCGTCGTCGTCATCGAGGACGACGACTGTCGAGCGCAGTGCCGCCAGCACCGGGACGGCTGTATCGGTCCCGGCCAGGCCGGCCAGGTCGGCGGCGCTCGTGGCCGCCCTGCGCTCGCGCCGGGACAGCGCGATTCCGATGACCACCCCCAGGCACAGGAGGCCGGCGGCGGCGATGAGGAGAACGGTGAAGGTCAGGCCCACGTCTCCAGGGTAGTTGAGTCCCCACAGCGCCTACCGGCCGACCCCCGCCCTGGGCGTGCCGCTTGCGGCGGCGTCGCGGGGCTGCTGTGCTTAGGGACAACATCCTTGGCGGCGGCCTCGGCGGGATCGCCGAGCAGCGCCGTCGAGCCACATCACCGACCGGCCCGATCCATCGGCCCCCGCCCGGAACAGGAGCAGCCCTCATGCGCGCCATCTTCAACCAGGAGCCCTCAAGCAGCTGGGCCTCGACCTCGAGTCCATGGCCAACCAGGTCGCCACCGCGATCGAGCGGGCCGCGGAGTCCCTGCGCCAGGGGGACATCGTCATTGCCGAGCAGGTGATCGACGCCGACGAGCGCATCAACGACCTCCAGCGCGACATCGACGACCTGTGCGTCATGCTGCTGGCCCGTCAGCAGCCGGTGGCCGGGGACCTGCGCAACGTCCTGTCCGCGCTGCGCATGGCCCAGACCCTGGAGCGCCAGGGCGACCTGGCTCGCCACGTGGCGGCCATCGCCCGCGGCCGTTACCCTGAGCCGCCGCTGCCCGAGCCGGTCCTGGGCCTCATCCTGGAGATGGCGGACCTGGCGGTGCGCGCGGGCAGGACGTCGCCCGCCCTCATCTCGACGCGGGACCTGGAGCCTGGCCTCCGTCATTCAGACCAACGACGCCGAGCCTCGACGCCCTGCACCGCCGCTCCTTCCAGATGATCCTGGACCCGGCTCACGACCCTGAGCCGCCAGCAGGTCATCGACGCCGTCCCTCATGGGCCGGTTCCTGAGCGCTTCGGCGACCACTGACGTCGGTGGCCAGCCGCGTGGCCTACCTCGTCTCGGGCGCCTCAATGCCGGAGACGCACGACGCCGAGGACGCCGACGCGCTCCACTGAGCACCCGAGACTGACGAGACGGGCGGCGTCGGACCCTGAAGGAAGGTCCGACGCCGCCCGCGTCATTCAGGGTGCGGCAGGCCGCCAGGGCTCACTTGCCCTGCTGGCCACGGCCGCGATCTTGGCCTCGGCCTCGGGGTCGAGGTAGCGGCCGCCCTTCTTGAGCGGCTTGAGGGTCTCCTCATCGGTTCGTAGACCAGCGGGATCCCGGTGGGGATGTTGACGCCGGCGATGTCGTCGTCGGAGATGTCGTCGAGGTGCTTGACGATGGCGCGCAGCGAGTTGCCGTGGGCGGCGATCATGACGGTCTTGCCGGTCTTGATCTCGGGAACGATAGTGCCCTCCCAATAGGGCAGCAGGCGCTCAAGGACGTCCTTGAGGCACTCGGTGGCGGGGATGGGCTCACCGGCGTAACGGGGATCGGTGTCCTGGGAGAACTCGGAGCCGGGCTCGATGGCCGGCGGCGGCACGTCGTAGGAGCGGCGCCACTGCATGAACTGCTCCTCCCCGTACTCGTCACGGATCTCCTTCTTGTTCTTGCCCCTGCAGAGCACCGTAGTGACGCTCGTTGAGGCGCCAGTCGCGCTCCACCGGGATCCAGTGGCGGTCGGCGGCGTCCAGAGAGAGGTTGGCGGTCATGATGGCGCGGCGCAGCATCGAGGTGAAGAGCTTCTCAGGGAGGACACCGGCCTCCCTGAGGAGCCTCACCGCCGTGAACGGCCTCAGCGCGGCCCTTGTCTGACAGCGGGACATCGACCCAGCCGGTGAAGAGGTTCTTCGCGTTCCAATCGCTCTCGCCGTGGCGGAGCAGTACGAGGGTGTAAGCCATGGACCCTATCCTGCCAGGATCACAGGCACGGCGCGAGGCCCTGGAAGCCGGTTGCAGCGGGTGAGAGTGCAGCGTCGGCCCTCGCTCCTGAGCCCGATGAGCTCGGGCACTACCCACCGGATTCATCACGCGGACCATCACGGGTGCTGGCGTATCGGGCTCGGCGGCACCACACACAGCGGCACCGCCTCCTCACGAGGTGAATTCACGTATTGAAACACCACGGCTCTGGTGATGCGTCTGAGCGCATAACCAGAGCCGTGGTGCGAGGTGGCAATCAGCCTCGAGAATGAATCGATGCGGGGTGCCGGCTCACATGATCCCGACGCCCACGTGTTCCCTCAGTTGCCGGGGTTGACCTCGTAGTAGGCCTTGCGCACCTCAGCGGAGACGCGACCGCGGTCAGAAACCCTCAAGGCCCCTGCTCACGGGCCCACTCGCGAATCTTCTGAGTGTCAGAAGGACCTCTGGAACGACGACGACCGGAACTACGACGGCCGCCGGTGCGACGCGCCTTTCCGACCCATTCCTCAAGGGACTCACGAAGAGCGGCGGCGTGCTCGTCGTTCAGGTCGATCTCGTAGGAGACGCCATCAAGGGCGAAGGTGACGGTCTGATTGGCCTCGGACCCGTCGACATCGTCGACGAGGATGACCTGAGTCTTCTGTGCCATGATTCCTCATTCTGACTGGAGGGAGCGGGCCTGAAGGATGTATCCCGCTGCGGACAACGTTAGATTAAACAATAGTCGCCCTCAATGCAACACAACTTTTCGCCGCCCGCATTACCGACCGCCCCACGCCCTAATCACACGGCGACGCACACCGCCATACCACCCCAGATGTCTTGATGACTGAGAAGAAAACTGTGAAAGCACTGATGTCCGCTTTGGAGATCCCCACGAGGTCCGGCTGAATAATCCGCCGCAGCGCCCCTCCCCTGCGTCCGGCTAGAGGTATCCACCGATCAGCCAATCCGAGACAGCGAACCTCCCAGATGACTCTCAGATAGCAGCGGGGGATTCTCTCAGCCGGAGGAGAATACCCGTGTCACCGCGGTTCTTACCCCGAGAACGCACCACATGAAGCCAGGAGAATCCACACCCGCCTAAGCCGCCACCCGTCCCTCATCGCTCAACGAGGAACGATTTCAGCCACATGGTCATCCCGGAAAGTGCGCGAGCGGGGCATTCGCCGACGCCTCTGAATGTGCCGGAAGGCACACCGGTAGGGTCACAACTGAGGCACCCGGTACGCAAAAGCCCCGGGAGGCATGACCTCCCGGGGTCGAACGAGCCGCCTGTGGGAATCGAACCCACGACCTATTCATTACGAGTGAATCGCTCTGCCGACTGAGCTAAGGCGGCGCTGGCGCAAGCAGCAGGGCCGAAGATACCGGGCCCTACGGCCACCACCGCAATCCAGCACCACAACGGAGGTCGTGTTCCTCGACACAGTCATCCGCCCTCCTTGCCGTGTCAGAACCGCGACCAATGACGGGATCCCCTTCTATGCCCTCAGAACTCCCCGGTTCTCCCTGGCTCAGCACTGGAACATGACAGCGGCAGGGCTCATCCTGGACAGAAGTACGGCTGAGCCCAGGAGCCTCCCTGCATCATCCGAACCGACCGGTCCCGGTATTCTCCGCACGTCACATCTCAACAGGTCTCCCTCTCCGTAAGGATCTCCATGAGCGAGTCTCCGTCCAGTCACTCCCCCACCTCTCCATCACCGCACACGAGTGCTTCATCCTCACCCTCCAACACTTCCCAGCAGGACCAGATACGCGACCGCGGCGACGCCGGTTACAACAAGTCTCTGAAGAACCGGCATCTGCAGATGATCGCCATTGGCGGCTCCATCGGCACGGGCCTTTTTCATGGGTGCCGGTGGCCGGCCCAAGGACGGCGGGGCGGGGCTGATGTTCGCCTATGCCGTCTGTGGAGTCTTCGCCTTCCCTCATGGTGCGTGCACTGGGCGAGCTCGCCATCCGCAGACCCTCCTCCGGCGCATTCGTCTCCTACGCCCGTGAGTTCCTCGGCGAGAGGGGCGCCTACATCACCGGCTGGTTCTTCTTCCTGGACTGGTCGGTCACCGTCATGGCCGACATCACGGCTGTGGCCCGCCACCTCCACTACTGGGAGGATCTTCGGATCGTGCCCAAGTGGGTCTTCGCACTCGTGGCCCCTCATCCTGGTCTTCATTCTCAACATGCTCAACGTCAAGATGTTCGGGGAGGCCGAGTTCTGGTTCGCGCTCATCAAGGTGACAGCCATTGTGTCCTTCATGGTGGCGGCCATCGTCGCCATTGTTCTCGGGCTCATACCGGAACAGACTCTGATGGAGGGGCGATCACCGCAGGGGCTCATAATATCCTCGGAAACGGAGGCTTCTTCCCCGAGGGATTCCCGATCGTCTTCACCCCTGACCCTCGGCGTCGTCTTCGCCTTCGGCGGCACGGAGATGGTGGGCGTGGCCGCAGGTGAGGCCACGGAGGCCGAGAAGATCCTGCCCAAGGCGATCAACCTCGATGATTCTGCGTATCTTCGTCTTCTATGTCGGCTCGGTCATGCTGCTGGCGCTCGTCCCTGCCCTACACCTCCCTACTCGAAGGACCAGTCGCCCTTCGTCACCTTCTTCCGGGATCGGTGTGCCCTATGCCGGCGACATCATTCAGGTCGTCATCCTCACCGCAGCACTGTCCTCCCTCAACGCCGGCCTCTACGCCACCGGACGCACTCTGCGCTCCATGGCCGTCGCCGGTGAGGCCCCTCAGGTAGCGGCCAGGCTCAACAAGCACCAGGTTCCCGCCTGGGGCATCATCATCACCTCCGCCCTGGGACTGCTCGGCGTCGTCCTCAACGCCCCTCGTGGAGGAGAACGCCTTCGAGATCGTCATGAACCTGGCCGGAATCGGCATCGCCGGGACCTGGGGAGCCATCCTCATCACCCACCTCGCCTTCCTGCGCCGGGTGCAGGAGGGTAAGGAGGTGCGGCCGGCCTACCGGATGCCGGGCGCCCCCTGGACCAACTACGCGGCCCTGGCCTTCTTCACCGTCGTCGTCGCCTCGAACGTGGCCGACCCGGCCGGACGCTGGACCCTGATCCTGTTCGTCATTGTCATCGTCATGATGGTGGCGGGCTGGTACGCGGTGCGAGGGCGCATCCGGGGCGACCTGCTCGACGAGGTCCTCGCCGACGAGGTGGACGGGTCCGCGTCCACCTCAACGCACGAGGCCTGACCGGCAGGAGGCTGAGCCCATGCACGTCCACATCACCTACACCGGAGGCACCATCGGAATGGTGGACTCCCCTCACGGCCTCGTGCCGGGTGCGGACCTGGAGGGGTGGCTCGACTCGCAGCTGGCGAGCACGCCCCTGGCTCGCTCGGTGTCCGTGACCTCGCTGGAGCCGCTCATCGACTCCTCGAACGCCACCCCACTGTCCTGGCAGGCGATCGTGGACTACCTGCGCGCCCACGCCGCGGCCGACCCGCAGACCGCCTTCGTCATCCTGCACGGGACCGACACGATGGCCTACACCAGTGCCGCCCTGTCCTACGCGCTGACGGACCTGCGCGTTCCCGTCGTCGTCACCGGTTCCCAGCTCCCGCTCGGAGTGCTGGGAACCGACGCCGCAGCGAACGTCACCGGTGCGCTCCAGGCCGCCACCTCCGGGCACCTCGACGGGGTGGCGCTGTTCTTCGGTCATCGGCTCCTGGCCGGAAACCGGGCGACGAAGTCCTCCTCCTGGGCCTTCACCGGTTTCGACTCCCCAACGCGGCCCCTCTGGCCACTGCCGGCGGCCCGTGGCAGTGGGCGCAGACCGCGTGGGCGGGAGCCGGATGGGAGGACGCCGCCCCTCACACCCGCCACGACGTCGTCGTGGTCGACCTGGTCCCGGGCATCACCGCGGCTCGCCTGGAGGCGCTGCTGACGCCGCTGCCCGAGGCCGCGATCCTGCGGGCCTTCGGAGTCGGCAACGTGCCGTCCCAGGAGCCGGGGCTGACCGACGTCGTCGAACGGGTGATCGCCGCCGGGACGGCCGTCATCGTCACCTCCCAGTGCCACGAGTCCGAGGTCCTCCTGGGGCACTACGAGGCCGGGGACGCACTGGCCCGCAGTGGCGCCGTCGGCAGCCGCGACATGACCCTGGAGGCCACCTACGCCAAGGTCCAGTTCCTGCTCTCGCAGGGACTGGCCGGGGATGACCTGACCCACTGGATGGGACGGTCCATCGCCGGCGAGCCTGAGCCAGTGACTCGGACGAGCAGGAGCCCGGCAGCACCGGCACCTCCACCGCCCCTGTTGAAGATCGGCCCCGGACGACGTGAACGTCGTCCGGGGCCGATCTCATGGTCGACAGGGAGCCGGGCGTACCGGGCTCGCCCGCATTGGTCAGCAGGTGAGTCCCTTGTCCGGCATCGTCCCGTTGAGCAGGTAGGTGTCCACGGCCTTCTTGACGCAGTCGTTGGAGCGTCCGTAGGCGGTGTGCCCGTCGCCCTCCCAGGTGAGGGAGCCTGTCCGGACCTCGAGCCCAGCTCGGCCAGCGCCTGGGACCAGGCGTAGGGCGTGGCCGGGTCACCGGTGGTGCCCACCACGAGGATCGGTGCGGCACCGGAGGCCGTGATCTTCTCGCGCTTGCGGCTCGACGTGTGTCCCCAGCCCCTGGCAGTAGGCGTCGGGGGTAGAGCAGCCGGGAGCCGAAGGTGGGCGAGGTCTCCTTGATGGCCTTGGCGTTCTTCTCCCAGGACGCGTTGTCCCCCTGGACCGGGTAGTCCAGACAGTTGACCGCCATGAGGGCCTCGGCGCCGTTATTGGAGTACGTGCCGTCGCCTCGCGGGAGGAGACGAGGTCGGCGAGCCTTCAGCAGCGCGCTTCCGTCCGGCTTCCTCCTTGCCCATCGCCTGGGACAACCCCAGGGTGAGGGAGGGCCACGCCTGGGTCTGGTACATCGATCCCAGTACCCCGTAGACGGCCAGGTCGTAGGGTCAACGGCCGCTTGCTGTCGGAGGTCGGAACCGGCGCCGCCTTCGTGGACTCGAGGAACTCGCGGACCTGGGAGACGCCGGAGTCGACGTCCCCGCTCAGGGGACAGCCCAGCCTGGAGCTCTGACAGCTCTCCACGTAGGCCCGCAGCGAGGCCTCGAAGCCCTTGGCCTGCCCCAGGGCCAGCCTCCTCGGCGCTCAGGGAGGGATCGACGGCGCCATCGAGAACCAGCCGCCCCGTGTTGGCCGGGAAGAGCTCGGCGTAAGTGGCCCCCAGGTAGGTGCCGTAGGAGTAGCCCAGGTAGGTGAGTGCCTGCTGGCCGTCGACCGCACGCAGGATGTCGAGGTCCCTGGCGACACTAATGGTGTCGATGTGGTCCAGGAGCCCCGAGGTGCTGGTCTTCGACGTGCAGGCCTCACCCATCTTCTGAGCCCGTTCCTCGGTGGCCGATGCCGAGGGGGTCGCCGGGTCGTTCGCTCCGGCTCGTTCGGCGTCGAGCTCGGCGTCGGTCAGGCAGTCGACCGCCGTGGAGGCGCCCACGCCCCGCGGGTCGAAGCCGACGACGTCATAGGAGCCCGGTGAGCCTTCTTGAGAAGTAGGAGCCGGCCTCGTCGACCAGGTCGATGCCCGACCCTCCTGGCCCGCCCGGGTTGACGAACAGCGACCCGATCGAGTCGCCGCCGGCGGCCCGCTTCTTCACCGCGATCTCGATCGTCTGGCCACCGGGGTTGTCGTAGTCCAGCGGCACCTTGACCTTGGCGCAGGTGAAGCCGGTGTCCTGCCCCGACGTCGCCTCAGCCATCCCCTTCTTGGCACAGGCGTACCAGGAGACCTTCTGGCTGTAGAAGCTCTCCAGCCCGGCCGGGACCGCTGCCGAGGCCGACGCCGTGGCCGGTGAGGCCTTGATGTCGGTTTCGCCCTGGCAGGCGGTCAGGCCCCCGCATGCCAGAAGCGCAGCGAGCGCCATGAACAGAGGCTTGATACGAGGCCGAGGAGAAGTCGCAGTAGTCACGAGCCGAACCCTATGCTGCCGGACCATCAGGAGCCTCCTCCTGGAGACGGAGTGGGAACAAGCTCCCATTGAGGCGCCCGGGCCGTGGGCGGGTCGGCGTCACTGACCGCTCTTGCAGGTCAGGCCCGGCTCGGGCACGGTCCCGCTGGTGAGGTAGGCGTCGACGGCGTCGTGGATGCAGGGACCCGAGCGTCCGTAGGCGGTGTGCCCGTCGCCCTCCCAGGTGAGGAGCTGTCCGGACTCGAGCCTGCTCGGCCAGCGCCTGAGCCCAGGCGTAGGGCGTGGCCGGGTCACCGGTGGTGCCCACCACCAGAATGGGGGCCGCCCCCTTGGCGTGAATGGGTGCGGGCTCGCGGGTCCCGCTGTGCCCCCAGGCCTGACAGCGCGCATCCTGGTTGCTCAAGGAGGCGCCGAAGGTTGGCGAGCTCTGGAGGTTCTGCCGGTAATCCTTCTCCCAGCCCGTCATGTCGCCCTGGACGGGAATGTCCTGGCAGTTGACGGCGTAGAAGGTCGGTGTGCTGCCTCCGGCCATCACCTGCCCGTGGAGCAGCTGGATATAGGAGCCGTCCTTCTGGGTGATGGCCTGGTCGAGGGCGTAGGTGAGGAGGGGCCAGTACTCGGAGGAGTACAGGAATCGACGGACAACGCTGCGAACCGTGCCGCCGTCCACGGTGACATTCGGGTCCGCGGTCTGCAACGGCGTCTGGTCGGACGAGGAGATGAGGGCCCGGATCTGCTGAACCCCGGCGTCGGCGTCACCGGTAAGGGGGCAGCTCTGGCCCTTCCGGACGGCCTGACCGGACTGGCAGCGCTCGACGTAGGTGCGCAGCGAGGCCTCAAAACCCTTGGCCTGCCCGGCGGCCCGGCCGGCCAGTGACAGGGAGGGGTCGACAGCGCCGTCCAGGACCATGCGGCCGGTGTTGGCCGGGAACAGCTCGGCGTAGTGAGCACCCAGGTAGGTGCCGTAGGAGAATCCCAGGTAGTTGAGCCTTCTGGTCCCCGGACAGCGCCCGCAGAACATCGAGGTCCCGGGCCACTGAGACGGTGTCCACGTGGTCGAGCAGCCCGGCCGGCTTGGTGTTCGCCGCGCAGCTGGCCTCCTCCTGCTTGAAGTCCTTGGTGATCTCGTCGATCAGGGTCGGGAAGCCTGATGTTGCCCTCCGCGCCGCCGTCGGCGACAGGGTCCCTGAGCGTCCCGGAAGGGGGTGGGGTCGTCTCCGGCGGCGTCGGCGACGAGGGAACCGGGCAGGGGGTCGTTGACTCCCATGCCGCCCTGGGCGTCTCCGGCGGCCTGCTGACCTGCGCCGTCGTCGCAGGTGATGGGGGTGGAGGAGCCGACGCCGCGGGGGTCGAAGCCGATGATGTCGTAGGCCTGGTTGAGGGTGGGCGAGAACTCGGTCTCGTTGTTCTCCACCATGTCCACCCCGGAGTAGCCGGGGCCACCGGGATTGGCGAACAGGGTGCCCCTGGCGTGCCGAGCCGGTGGCCGGGTGCTTCTTCATCGCGATCTCAATGGTCTGCCCACCCGGCTGGGGAATAGTCCAACGGCACCCCTCACCTTGGCGCACTGAAAACCGGTCCTGTCAGCCGACTTCTCCATCCCGCCAGTAGCACCACAGTCGTACCACTCGACCTTCTGGCCGTAGAAGGACTCCAGCCCCTTGGGGAACCGCCGCCTTGGCAGCCGGAGCCGCAGCCGGGGCCGCCCCCGCAGCAGGAACCACACCGGCCCCCACCCCCAGGCACACACCCGCCACGGCCGCCAGCACCCCAGCAGACACCTGACGACGCCCCGAAGCGGCTCGCCCCGGACCGGAAAAGAGTTTCACACTATTTTTTTCATAACCGTTATATTACAAACAGTGAACGGAACGCGCCCGCGTCATCGGCACACGTCTGAGAGAGGAAAAGAACCGTGGTTGGGGCGCCTGTCTTCAGCGTCCCAACCACGGTGATGAGTACCCGCAGGACTCCTTGACGATCCTCAGTGGAGAGCCGGCAGGAGCCTGGCGGCTCCTCGGCGGCTCACTCCGTGCCGTGGCACGTCAGCCCCTTCTTGGGCATGGTGCCGGTGAGCAGGTAGGTGTCGACCGCCTTGGTGACGCAGGGTCCGTGCCCGGGGTTCGAGTAGGCCGCGTGCCCGTTGCCCTCCCAGGTGAGGGAGCCTGGCCGGACTCAGCCTGATCGGCCAGCGCCACCGCCCACTCGTGCGGAGTGGCCGGGTCACCGGTCGTCCCGATCACGAGGATCGGCGCGGCCCCCTTGGCGTGGAGCGCCTTGGACGGCTGGGTGCCGGTGTGCCCCCAGGCCTGGCAGCCGAGGTCACCGGCCTCCGATATGGTGGCGAAGCGGGGGGCGATCCTCTCCAGCTCCTTGCTCTGCGCCTTCCAGGTGGCCATGTCTCCCTCGACCCGGTAGTCCAGGCAGTTGATGCTCATCATCGCACTGGTGTTGACCGGGGGCTGAGCGTCGATCTGGTCCGCGATAGTCCTGAAGGCCGAGGCGTCGTGCTTGTTGATGACCTGCCCCAGGGCCTCACTCACGACGCTCCACGAACTCTCCGGAGAATAGAGCATGTACCCCACGACCTGCTTCATCTCCTCGCCCGTCACCGGTCGATTCGGGTCTGAGGAGGGCACGGGCGACTGGTTGGCCGAGGTGAAGACGTCCCCGATCTGCTTGACGCCCGCATCGGTGTCACCGGACAGGGGGCAGCTCTGCCCCGACTGGCACCAGGCGACATAGTTGCGCAGCGCCCGCTCGAAGCCCCGAGCCTGCCCCTGCCTTCGCTCGCTGTAGGTCAGGCTGGGGTCCAGGGCGCCGTCGAGGACCAGCCGCCCAGTGTTGGCGGGGAAGATCTCGGCGTAGTGAGCCCCCAGGTAGGTGCCGTAGGAGAATCCCGCGTAGTTGAGCTTCTGGTCCCCCGACAGCGCCCGCAGAACATCGAGATCCCGAGCCGCCGAGACGGTGTCCACATGGTCCAGCAGCTCAGTCGGCTTGGTGCGGGCGGCGCAGCTGGCCTCGAGCTGCTTGAGGCGTTCGGAGAAAACGGCGGCCCGCTGCTCGAATGCTACGGGGGCGCCTGCGCCATCGACTGGAGAGACCCCCTCCTCCACCTTCGCCTCCGCATCGGGGCTGCAGGTGACGGCGGTGGAGGAGCCGACGCCGCGGGGGTCGAAGCCGATGATGTCGTAGGCCTTCTGCACGCCGGCGAAGGTCGAGGTCGCCATCGTGCCGACACTGTTCACCCCGGATCCACCGGGGCCGCCGGGATTCATGAAGAGGGTGCCCTGGCGCGTCGAACCGGTGGCCAGGTGCTTCTTCATCGCGATCTCAATGGTCTGCCCACCCGGCTGGGAGTAGTCCAACGGCACCGTGACCTTGGCGCACTGAAAACCGGTCTTGTCAGCAGACTTCTCCATCCCACCGGTGGCTGCGCAGTCATACCACTCGACCTTCTGACCGTAGAAGGACTCCAGCCCCTTGGGAACCGCCGCCTTCGTCGCAGCCGCAGCCGGGGCCGGACCCGAGGCAGGCGCCGCAGCAGCAGGGACCGTACCGGCCCCCACCCCCAGGCACACACCCGCCACAGCCGCCAGCACCCCAGCAGACACCCTGACGGCGTCGAGGACCACCAGCCCCTCTGCCCTGATCCACGACCGCGGACAAGGACCGATACGACCGATTCCTTGGATGATGCTTCGTTCTCGTTTCCATACCCAACACCGTATGAACCGGTCGGTCGGTGTGTGATCCCTCTCAGGGATGAGAAGATCCGTGATCCCCTCCTCCACGAGGCCCGTTGCTCTTCGGGTCCTCATCGGGCAGCAGCCCCCAGGACGCGGCCCAGGCTCATATCTGATCGAGCTCCTCCTCCATGAGGTAGCGGGCTCTGGGCTCGGTGAGCGCGCGGGTAGTCATCCCTCCCAGCACCACCGCGCCCGTCTCACCGCGCACTGTTGCCTGCACGCTCGGCCCTGCGCCGTGGATGCGCAGAGCGAACCCGGTCTCCCGAGCGATGTCGAAGTCGTCCCGGGAGCCGGGCCAGGCGAGGTCGTAGGAGTGCAGCAGCGTCCTGCTGCGGATACCGGTCCGGTCGAAGACGGTCCGCGGCCGCAGGGTCAGGTACCCCATGATGAGGCACAGTGCCGCCGCGGCGAAGCAGGCGAGCATCCCCCGGTACTGCCCGTGGGCCATGATCGCCAGCCCGATGGCCAGCCCCAGGGCGCCGACGGCGAGTAGCCCCCAGGCGATGACTCGCTCCTGCGGGCTCGACCTGCGGATGATCGGCTCAAACTGTGCGGCGCGACCGCCGCTTTTCGACCCCTGACCGCGTCACGGCCATGTCACGACTCTTTCATACCCTGGCCCTGGCCGTCCTGGTTTGAGGGGTGCGTCGGCAGGGACTCCGGGGGCGCGACGTCCGAGCGGGGGCAGTCCGCTCATGCGGGCGGCGGGCACCTCCCCGTATGAGCGCAGCGCGCCCTGACGGCCTCGGGTGCCCCTGAGCCCTGCAAACGGCGGGCCCTCACGGCCCGCTACAGGACGGATGGGGAATGGCGCTCACCTTCCTCCGGCCTGGGGGCGCAGCTGAACCATGAGGGCCTCGACGGCCAGCAGGGGGGCTGCGTTGGAGCGCAGACGGCTGCGACACTCCTCGATGGCGGCGATGCGGGCCAGGGACTGCTCGGGACTCGTCGTGCGGGCGGCCTGGTCGACGGCGTCGGACAGGTCGAGGTTGACGCGCTCGACGTCGCTGCCCATCTGGGTGGTGAGCACGTCGCGGTAGAAGGACAGCAGGTCGATCATGGCCCGGTCCAGCACGTCGGTGCGGGCGCGCTTGGCGCGGCGCTTCTGATCCTCCTCGAGCTGGCGAATCTGGGCGCGCAGGGCCGCCGGGATCTTCCCGTCGCTCTCCAGGCCGAGGGCGCGGGTGAGCCTCGGCCTTCTCACGGGCGTCGCGCTCGGCGGTGGCCTCCTTGGCCTCGGACTCGGCGGCATCGACCAGGGAGGCGGCGGCCAGGACGGCGTCACCGACGCTGCGCAGCGAGACCGGGGCGAGCAGGGAGGCGACGGCGCCGGTCCCAGGCGTCGGCGTCAGTGGCTAGTGTGGCGGGCGAGCCCGATATGCGACTGGCTGGCGCGGGCGGCCCTGGCGGCCAGCTCGGGGTCGGCGCCGTCGCGACGCACGAGGAGCCTCGGCGACGGCGTCGGCCGGTGGGATCCTCAGCGTCACCAGGCGGCAGCGGGAGCGGATGGTGGGCAGGACGTCGTCGGCGCTGGGGGTGCACAGCAGCCAGACGGTCTGGGGGCGGGGGCTCCTCGATGGACTTGAGCAGAACGTTGGTGGTGCGCTCGGCCATGCGGTCGGCGTCCTCAACGAGAATGACGCGCCAGCGCCCGGTCCAGGGACCGGGCGCTGGGCCTCACCGATGAGGGTCTTGACCTCCTCCATGGTGATGATGAGCTTCTCGGTGGCCAGGCGCACGACGTCGGGGTGGGAGCCGGCCATGACGTCACGGCAGGGCTTGCACTGCCCGCAGCCGGGTACGGGGCCGGTGCACTGCAGGGCGGCGGCGAAGGCGCGGGCGGCGTTCGAGCGGCCCGATCCGGGCGGTCCGGTCACGAGCCAGGCGTGGGTCATGGCGAGCCCGGCCGGCGACGTCGCTCCTGAGTCCGCTCCCCCGCTGTCCGCGCCTCGCGCCGCCTCGGGGGCGAGACCGACGTCGGCCTGCGCCTCGCGCTGCTCAGCGGCCTGGCGGGCGGCCCGGGCTGCGGCAGTGAAGGCGGCCACGGCGCTCTCCTGACCGACAACGTCCTCCCACACGCTCATGAGCGCGCCTCCTCGTCCGGTCCTGCGGCACTGCGGCGGGCGGCGGCCTCCACGAAGGCCTCCAGGCCGAGGAGCACGCCCTGGTGGCCGCCGTGGGCGAGGTGCACGCCGTGGCGGCGCACGACGGTGACAACGGCCTCGATGACGTCGTCGGCCACCTGGTCGACGGGCCGGTCGGCGTCGACGACGACAAAGCGCTCGGGCTCGGCCTGGGCCAGGGTGAGGAACTGCCGGCGCAGGGAGGTGCGGAGAGGTGTCCCCTCCTGCTCGAGGCGGTCCCTCGGCGCCGCGGCCGGTGGTGCGCCGCTCGGCCAGGGCGGGGTCTCCGTCGAGCAGGAGGGTCAGGTCCGGCAGGAGGCCCTCGGTGGCCCACAGGGACAGGTCACGGACTTCCTGGGGCCGAGCGAGCGGGCCGCGCCCCTGGTAGGCGACCGAGGAGTCGAGGTAGCGGTCGGCCAGGACGACGGCGCCGCGCTCGAGGGCGGGCCGCACGCGGGTGGCGATGTGGTGGGCGCGGTCGGCGGCGTACAGGAGGGCCTCGGCGCGCGGGGCGACGTGCCCGCCGTGCAGGAGGAGGCGGCGGATCTCGACGCCGAGCCTCCGTGCCGCCCGGCTCGCGGGTGAGGATGTGGTCGACGTCCGCTGCGGCCAGGAGGTCGGCGAGGATGCGGATCTGCGTCGTCTTGCCGACGCCGTCTCCTCCCTCGAAGGAGATGAACAGACCGGGGCCGGACGTGGGCGGAACGGGGGCGCCGGGAGCAGCGGGCGGGGCAGCGGTGGTCACGGGCCCAGGGTAACGGTCCATGGGGAAGGCCCCGGGAGCGTTGACCGGTCGCCGGCGAGCGCACTGGACGAGGCGACGCCCTTTCCGTGAGGCGACATCGTTACCGGGCCACCGCCACTGGCGCTCTGAGGCGACCCTCTCAGTGGTCCTGGCGCCCTGTACCAGCGGAGGGCCACTGCCAGGGAGGCGCCCAGGAGGGCGGGCAGGCCAGGGCAGCCAGTACCGCGGGCACCGGCTCGCGCAGTACCTCAGTCGCGGGTCCCTGCCAGCAGCGGAGTGCCGCCGTAGAGGGCGCCGGCTCCCATCCCCAGACACAGCCCCCACATCCACAGGGCCCTCTCCGGGGCCAGGCACAGGAACAGGGGCAGCCTGAGGGCCACGGACAGGCAGATGACGACCAGGCCGACCATGAGGCCACCCCAGTCACCGGTGAGAGCGGCCACCGGTACGCAGACCAGGCAGGACAGGAGTGCCAGGGCGAGCCCTTCGATCCAGGGGCACCGACCACCCTCACTGCGCAGCAGCGGCAGCGCCCCGCAGAGGCGCACCATGAGGTGAGCCGCCCTCGACGGCACTCTGGGCGTACTGGGCGCACACCCCCAGGGCGATGCTTGCCAGCAATACCGCCTGAAGCCTGCCGGCGAGGACGTCCATGGCGATGAACAGCGCGAACGGCAGGGGCAGGAGGAGTAGCGGACCACGACGGCACAGCACGATGAGGTCGAGTCGCAGCACCGCCCCCACCCTGGCGCGCGCCATCTCGCCGCCGCCCCCGGGGCGGGCCGGCCCAGTCGGCGCGCCCCGGCCGATGCACCGTCCTCTCACCGGCACAGCCCCCATCATGACGCTCACTGGTCCTGCTTGAGGTAGAGGCGGTGGCTCAGGACCCACAGGCCGATGAGGGCGACGGCCCCCAGCACCAGGAGCACGCCGCGTCCCGTCGTCGTCCCCACAGCGAGGTCCTGGATCGGTCCGAAGCCGAGCACCAGCACACCCAGCGCCACCAGGACCACGATCGCGATCAGCCAGATGAGCAGGCCGCGCCCACGCCCGAAGTGCAGGAATACGGGGATTCCCAGGGCCTGGCCCGTGATGAGGACGAGGGGGAGGACGAGCAGATCACCCGGGGGCACGCCCACAGGGAGACCCACGACGGCGTAGAGGGCCGAGGCGGCCAGAAGGAACAGCACCGCGACCGCCCAGTAGGAATTGACGACGTCGGCCCGGGAGACGGGCAGAGAGGCCAGCAGACGGTTGATGCCGGAGCGGTCGGCCATGACCCCTGAAAGGCCCCCGACCAGGGCGGTCCCCGCGAGGAATCCGCTGACCGGGGCGATACTGCCGATGATGAGGCCGTAGGAACCAAAAATGAGAAGAAGGCCGAGGAGGGAGGGCACAGGGCCCCGCAGGACCAGGAGGTGGAGCCGCACCAGGGAGAGCACCCGACCGACCCGTCCGGGCCCGGCCGCGGCGCCCCTCGTCATCGGGTCGGCCGGTGCCTCGGCCACTGCGGCTGCCTCGGGGTGCTCGCGTCGATCCGTGGTCATGAGGTCATTCACGGCCCGCCTCCTTGGCGATGTGCACGGCGAGGTCCTCAATGGTGGGGGCCTCGACGACGATACGGTCGGCCAGTGCCTCGGCGGCGTCGGTCAGGTGCTCGGGGGTGCCGCGCACGAGTCGGAAGGAACCGATGATCTCCTCGACGGTGCCGTTGGCCACGACCCTGCCTCGGCTGAGGATGACCAGGTAGTCGGCCAGCCGATCGAGGTCGGAGGTGATGTGGGTGGAGAACAGGATGGTGCGGCCCTCCTCCACCATGAACTGGGCCAGCATGTCCACCATCTCAGTGCGGGCCAGAGGATCCAGTCCACCAGTGGGCTCATCGAGGATGAGCAGCTCGGGATCGTGGGCCAGGGCCACCGCCATCTGCAGGCGCATGCCCATGCCCCGGCTGAGCTCCTTGACCTTCTTGGTGGGGGTGAGGCCAGCGGCCTGGAGCTCGGAGTCATAGCGCTCCTGGGACCAGGCGGGGTAGAAGCGCCCGATGCCACGGCCCAGGTCCTTCAGGCGCCATTCGGGGTTGTAGGGCGGGGCATCGAAGACGACGCCGATGCGCTCATGGCCCAGGGTGGTGGCTGAGCCGGCATCGGGGTGGATCATGCCCAGGGCGGCCTTGATGGTGGTGGTCTTCCCCGCGCCGTTGGCCCCTGACGAAGCCCGTCACGTATCCGGTGGGGACGGAGAAGGTGACGTCGTTGAGGCTGAAGTCCAGGTAGTGCTTGGTCAGGTGGGAGATCTCGACGGGGTTCACTGCTTGTCCTTGGAAGTGGTGGAGGTGGTGATGATGGTCTGAAGCATGGTGTGGAGCTCCTCGTCGCTGAGCCTGAGCCAGGCGCGCGCGCTCCACGGCCCGGTCAAGGTGCTCCTCGACCTCCCGCAGCACCTGCTCGCGCACCGTACCGGAGTCCCGGGGCAGGACGAAGTAGCCCTGCCAGGGACGTTGGCCAGGAAGCCGTCAGTGACGAGGTCGGAGTAGGCGCGGGTAGTGGTGATGACGCTGATACGCAGATCCCGGGCCAGAGCCCGGATCGAGGGCAGCATCTCGTCCGCCTCCACCTGGCCTGTCAGGATCGCATCCCCTGACCTGCTGGGCGATCTGCTCGTAGATGGGAACTCCCGCCGTGTTGGACAGGACGACCGAGAGCGGCATGGCAACTCCTTCTGTACATGCACACTATAGACAGTAGGTGCACGGTGGAGTCAAGCACTTCTCCACCTGCAGCTGCGCCGGCACCTTTGGCCGGACGGCTCAGAAGGCCGGGACGAAGACGTCGACGCGACGGTTGAGGCGGCGACCGCCGGGGTCTGTCGGATCCGTCAGGGTTCTCGTTGGGGGGCTACCGGCCTGGTCTCGCCGTAGCCGACGGATCTCGATCGAGGCGGTGACGCTGCTGGAGGTGAGCGCCTCGGTGACCGCCTTGGCCCGCTGCTCGGAGAGTGTCTGGTTGGAGGCGTCGTCGGAGACGGAGTCGGTGCGCCCCTGGATCTGGACCTTAGGGCCTTGGAGTCCTTGAGGACGGCGGCCAGGCCGGTCAGGGGTGGTTGACGCCTCGAGCGCAGGGGCGGACGAGCCGAAAGCGACCCACTCGCGTCGCAGCGGGAGGACCTGACGGTGACGCCGGGCTGGGAGGTGATGGAGCGCGTGAGATCCGGAGTGAAGACGCCGGTGGACTGGGTGAGCAGGCTGAGGTCGGTCAGCGAGATCATAGGGATCGGTGGGATCTGTCCGGGCTCGTAGCCGGCCACGGCCTGCCCCACGGAGCCTGCCGTTCCCGTCGCCGACGCGGAGTCCCCACCCGTGGCACCGGCGGAATCGGCGGAGTCCGAGCCGACCTGGGTCTGCGGTTTCTGAGCCTGCGACGATGAACCGACTCCGATGGACGGGGAGCAGCTACTCATCGCAAGGGCGGTGATGAAGGCAGGGGATGAGTGGCTTCGTCATGCCCTGAACGTCACTGAATCGTTGTCGCTGCGTGAGTTCCTGCCCTGTCGCAGTCCTGCGACAGCGTCCCAGCGGGGCGCGGCGAGGTTCTTCA
>BNJT01002894.1_pt1 | contig 93777 bp, 152 predicted proteins | sample 8540491 | NCBI WGS metagenome assembly BNJT01 (sample SAMD00202455, study PRJDB9452) | human saliva metagenome | host: Homo sapiens | reverse complement strand
TAGGGCATGCGGCCTGACCACCATCCTGCGCACGGTTACGACAGCCAAAGGCCCCAGGCTTACTCCTCCGGCCGTGTCGAAGGCGCCCAGCTGCCTTTGTGTTCCGAAAAACATACGAATCATCATGCCTCGAAGCCTCACCGGATGTTCCACATCCTGCGCCGCCGAAATATTGCACGCTACCGCAAACCGCTGGTTATCTTCATGTCCAAACGCCTGCACTGCGCTTCGAACGCCACCAGCCCGCTGGAAATTTCCTTGAAACGTACCTTCCGTCGGTTGTTAGCATTACCGCTGAGCCTCAAGACAACGGCAGCGTGAAACGTTATCCTCTGCGCCGGCCGGGTGTGTACGATCTGGCACAAGGCCGCGAGGCGCGGTTTGAACGACAAAGTCGCGATCCTGCGTTTGGAGCAGCTCTGCCCGATGCCTTACGAGGAAGCTGCCGCCGGGTGGTGAAATATCCCGGCGCGGAAATCGTAATGGGCGCAGGAAGGGCCGAAAACCGGGGCGCGGTGCCGATCACCACCGCGGGCGCCTGCTGCAAGAGGGAGCGAAGCTGTCTGTTGCCTCCCGCTTACCAGCTCTTCTCGCCGTCGGCTACGGCAGCCTGCACGCCACTTGGCCTCAAACAGCTGGTGGAAGACATACCACCTTTTAACACAAACCCCCGGCACCGCCCGGTGCCTGTCATGAACAGGCAGCCTGGTTTCAGGCTGCCTGCAACTCGATTTGAGTCAAACGCCCAGTTGTAGAAGTAAACGTTCCCGTATTTGCCGAAAGTGTTCCGAGGCACTTTGCTCACTTGGCGCGCCAAAAAGTAGGCGGCGTTGTGCGACGGGGCCTGGTAAATCAGGAAACCGACAAAGTTTTGGAAGTGCCCGCCTCAAGCCGGCGTGCTGTTGAAATCATCGTTCAAGACGGCAAGCGTAACCAGCCAGCAGCTTCTGGCAAAATCGACACCGAAACCGCTGCCGCCGCCACTGAGGCGCCTGCACCGGCGCTCCTGCCGCACCGGCCCGCTTTTGCTTCCAATGCCCAAGCCGGCGTGGCCATGCCTGCCGCCGCCAAACTGGCCGCCGAAAAGGCGTGGACGTAAACAGCGTGCAAGGCTCCGGCGCGACGGCCGCGTGCTGAAGAAGACGTGCAGAACGCACCGGCCGCCATGACCCGCCGCTCCGCTGCCCGCCGCTGCCCGCCGCGAGCAGCGTGCGCCGACGAGCCGCCTGCGCGCCCGTGGCCGAGCGCCTTGCTGCAATCCCAGGCCGACCAACGCCATCCTCACCACCTTTCAACAGGTGAGCATGGCACCGGTGATGGATCTGCGCCAGAAGTACAGAGACAGCCTGCGACAAAAGAACACGGCGTCAAAGCTCGGCTTCGTAATCGCTAACCTTCTGTCAGAGCCGCCGTGCACGCGCTCAAGAAAATTTACGGTCATCGACGCTTCAGCGTGGACGGCAGCGACATCGTCTACCACGCTACTTTCGACATCGGCATCTGCCGTCGGGCAGCCCGCGCGGCCTCGTCGTGCCATTCTGCGCGACGCCGACCAGATGAGCATCGCCGCATCGAGTTAGATCGCCGAATACGGCGTGAGAAAGCCAAGGACGTAGCAAATCGCTCGTCGAAAGACCTCACCGAAACTGCACCTTCCAGCACATCCGCAACGGCGGCACCTTCGGCTCGATGATGTCACATCATCAACCACTGCCGCAGTCAGCCATCTCTGGTAGCTGCACGCCGCAGGCGCGCCGTGGTCGAAAAGACTGACGGACGTCATCGTGCGCCGATGAACTACCTGGCCGCTGAGCTTACGACCACCGCATCATCGACGGCCGCGAAGCCGTGCTGGGTCTGGTGGCCATGAAAAGACTGCTGGAAGCCGGCACGCCTGCTGTTCGTTTAAGCCGCAGCGCATGCAGGCAGCCACAAAGACGGAAGCGGGCTGTAATATGGGTTTTGGGCATATAGGACAAAAATGGTGCTAAAATCGCTGCAAAGCCTTATGCTGCAAGGCTTTAAGCGGGGTCAAAAGGCTTTGAACACAAAAATGCTTTTCTGCGGCTCAAAACGGGTCAAAAAGAACGGGCGAACGCAAACGGCAACAACGTTACAAATGCCACGAGCTGCGGCAAACGATTTCGATGGTGGCAAAACATGCAATCACAACAACTCTGGCGCGGCCTATAGCGCGGGCAAAACAAACCGCAGCGCAGCTCGCCAGGCGCTCATCGGATTGCAGCAGCAAAACCATCTTTCGCCATCTCAAAAAGAGCGAATCCCAAAGGCACAGTTTCCGCGCCCGCAATGCCAACATCGTCATGGACACCACCTACTTTCGGACGCCGTTTCGGCGTCATGGTTTTGTTCGACAACATCAGCGGCAAAGCGCTTTCTGTTACCGAAGTCAAAAACGAAACCAACGCCCTGTACGCCGAGCCACTCGAGCGCGCTGAAAGCCAAAGGCGTTGAGATACAAAAGCATCGTTTGCGACGGACGTAAAAGGTCTGCCGCAGTGTATTCCCCGATATTCCCGTGCAACTATGCCAATTTTTCACCAGAGTCAAAACCGTCAGCCGCTACCTGACGCGCAACCCGCAAACGGCTGCGGGCTGAGGCGCTGTGGCGCTGGCGCTGACACTAAAAAGCAGCCGCAGAGCCGACTTTTGAAAGCAGCCTGAAAGCATGGTTCGAACGGCATCAGGGCTTCTTCAACGAACGCACGAAGAACGAGAACGGGCAAATCCCACTACACCCATCCCAGACTACGCAGCGCCTATTTCAGCCTGAAACGGAACATGGCAACCTGTTTGTGTTTGAGGAGCATCCCGATCTGGAGCATCGCAACACCACCAATCTGCTTGATGGCGCATTTGCCGGATTAAAGCGGCATTTGGAGTGCTCATCACGGCATACCGGATGGCAAACAAGGGTTCGACTTTATTAAAGAGTAGTTTCTCTATCTCTAGTGATGAGTAGCACCTTTTTGTCCTATAGCAGACTGGTTCTTGAAAATAGCACCTTTTTGTCCTATATGCCTGTTTTTGACTTGCGGGTTGGGCGGGCATTTGCCATTTCAGGCAGCCTGAAAGGTTTTCAGGCTGCCTGTAGCGATAATGTTCAAACGCCGGCAGGGTTGTGGTGCGCGGTGCGCACCTTGCAGCAGGGCAGGGACAGTGTGGTTTCAGGCAGCCTGAGGGGCACAGGCTGCTTTTTGTCTGCCCTGGTTACGGCGGCAGTGGCGCCATTGTCCCAAGCCCAGCTCCCGTCAAAGCAGATTCGAGGCTGCCGATGGCCGGTGCGGGACCAGGCGCAGGCAGGGGTAGCCGGCAGGCGCGTACATGCGGCGTTACGCAGATTTTTGCCTTCGCTGATGCCGATTTCGGCGCGAAAGTCGGGCACGCTTTTGCGCTCGCCGGATCGGCGGGTTGCGCAGCCACAGCGAGGGGCGGTTTCGTTTTCATCGGGCAGGCGGATTTGGGCGGGGCGGGTGGGTGAAAGCCGCCCAGAGTCACATCGGCTCGCTGCAACTTAACCGCGAGCTTGGCGTCGTCAGGGCTGCCTTCGAGGCTGCGCCAGTAGGTTTGACGGTTTTGTGGCGCGGGTCGGCGATAACGCGCACAGGCGGCCGTTGTTGGTTAAGAGCAGCGGGCCTTCGCTGTCGGTGTCGAGCCGGCCGGCGGCGGTGTAGTAGCCGGGCAGCGGCAGCAGCTCTTTCAGGCTGCGGTGCTTTTCGATGCGACAGCTGGCAGATGTAGCCGTAGGGCTTGTTCAGCGCGATCGGCGCTCGCTCGCGCGGCGTTTCGTTGCGGCGGCGCGGCGGGGCAGGGCGGCGCGTTGGCGGTTCATGGCGCGCCAGCTTATCTGTCAGCCAACTTCCTGCCACCAGCTGCGCGGCGCTGCAGTACCAGCGCAGGCTTTGTTTTGGGTTTCCTGCCATTCCGAAACTGCTTCCTGCGAAGTCGGCGACGATGCCGCCGCCGCTTTGCACGTAGAGCGTGCCGTCTTTGATGACGGCGGTGCGGATGGCGATAGCCAGGTCCATGTCGTTGTTAAAGCCCCAGCAGCCGACGGCGCCGCCGTAGATATTGCGTTTTCCGGCTCCAACTCTTCGATGATTTCCAGCGCGCGCACTGGCGCGCCCGAGCTTTTACGTGCCGGCGGGAAAGGTGGCGGCAGGATGTCCGTATTCACGCCGTCTTTCAGAGCTGCCTTCGACGTTGCGACGATGTGCATCACGTGCGAGTATTTTTCGATGACCGTTTTGTCGGATTTGACGCGCACGCTGCCGGTGCGGCTGATGCGGCCGACGTCGTATGCAGCCGAGATCGATCAGCATCACGTGTTCGGCCAGTTTCTTTTCGTCGGCCAGGAGTTCGCGCTCGTTTTGCGCGTCTTCTTCGGCGAATTAGCGCCGCGCGGGCGGAGTGCCGGCAATCGAGCACTGCGGTAACCTGGTCGCGCTCGCGGCGCACCAGGATTTCGGGCGACAGGCGACCGATATGGGAGTCGCCGAAATCGTGAGTGGAACATATAGGGCGAGGGTTGAGCGTGCGCAGGGCGCGGTAGAGCGACAGCGGTTTTGTCGGCAAAGGGCGAGCTCGTGCGCTGGCTGGGGACGACCTGCATGCAGTCGCCGTCGAGAATATAGTCGCGCGCGCAGCTGCACGTATTCTTTGTAACGCGCTTCGCCGGTGCGGTGCTGCGGCTCGGTTTCAGGCTGCCCAGCGCGACGGCAGGATGCGCGACGACTCTGGCGCAGCTGTTCGCTGCAGGTTTTTCCAGCCGTTCGCGGGCGCGCTCGTGGGCGTTGTCCTGCGCAGGGTCAGCGTAAACGATGAGATAGATTTTGCCGGACAGATTGTCCACCACCGCCAGCTCTTTGCGACAGCATCGGCAGGATGTCGGGCGTGCCCAGCGGGTCGGCCTTTGTCCGGGCTGCTTTTAAGCGGTGGGCGATGTGCTCGAAATAATAGAGCTCGCGTATATGCATCGAAATAGCCAAACCAGCCCGCCGGTAAAGCGCGGCAGCTTGGGGATTTCCGGCGTTTTGAGCGCGCGTGGAACTGCTTCGATAAAGCCAGCGGGTTGCCGTCGTGCGTTTTCGGTGATCTGGTGGTTTTGATACGGCTCGCTGCGGCGGCCTCAAACTTTGATATGGAGTGTCGCAGGGCGGGCACGATAGGAATGGCGCCAGGCAGCTCGCCGCCGAACCACCGATTCGAGCAGGTGAGAGAAAGAGCGGCCGTTGGCGAGCTTTGAGATAGAGCGACCAGCGACGATGATCAAAGGTCGGCCAAGAGCTCCTGCACCAGCGGAATGCGGTTATGTAGCCTTGCGCAGCCTGTACTCGAGAGGTAGGAGTTTGCTGATCATGGCGTGTCTTTCCGGATGGTGGACGGGGGTTTCGAGGCTGCCTTGGGCATCAGGGCGCAGCCTGATAACAAAACCGCTTTCAGGCTGCTTGCGGGTTTAAAACAGGCGCTGCCGTTCATGCAGCTGATGTCAGGAAACCGCGCCGCTACGGTTGGTGCAGACGATACCGCGCTTTCCCAGGTTCACGCTAGCACTGCGACCGTCACCGCTGACGGTTTCGCGCTGATTTTGCAGAGACAGGCCCAGGCCGTCAGGGGTGTTCGGGGGCGGCGCAAGGGAGACGCAGAGCAGCCTGTTTTGCGCAGGATGAATTTCCGCGCCCTGACCGCGGTATTCCGGGTTTGCGGTGTCGGAAGCGGGCGCGGCGGCGTCTTCATAGCGGGCCAATTTGGTGCGGCCGGCGACGGTGCCAGAAACACGCCGTAGTCAGGATGGATGCCGATATCGACGTCGCGGCAGCTGATGCCGCGCACGGGACGCATCGAAAGGCTTTTCGCCGCATAGGCGGCGGGGCTGAGCCGCGGCCAGCGGCGGCCAGAAGCAGGATTTGGCGTTTTCATGTTTGTCCTTTCACGGTCCTTTGCGCATCACGCGCTGCGCCAGCGTGTTGGAGATGCGGTTGATCAGTAGAGCGGCTTGGTCTTTGCCGCCCATGATTTGGTAGCGGTTGCGTAAAAAGCGCGCCAAATTCATCTGCCAATTCGTCGGGCGAGATTTTCAAATGGGCGTGTCCCTTGCGCGCGACATCGGCGTGGCGACCATCGGCGGCATCAGCTCAAACACGCGCACGGGTGTGTGTTTCCAGCTGCCAGCGCAGGGTTTTAGCTCAGGCTGTGCAGCGCGCGGCTTTGGTGGCGCAATACACGGCGCAGGCTCTCCTTGGGCACAATCGCCAAGCCAGACGACACGTTAATCACGGCGGCTTCGGGCTGGGCGGTCAAAACGGGTAAAAGGCGAGCGTAAGCTGGGCGGGGCGCAGTGAGATTGGTGTCGATTTCGCGGGCGATGTCGTCGGCGGTTTGGGTGGCAAACGGGCTGGGTGTATTGCACGCCGGCGTTGTTTACCAGGATATTGACGTCAGGAAAATCGCGCACCAGCCGTTCGCGGTCGGCGGCCTGTGATATATCGGCCACGGCGGTTTGGCAGCCTGAAAGCTGCACGGCGGCCTGGCGCAGCACGTCTTCAGCGCCGCCCGGCCAGAAATCACGCAGTTGCCGGCGGCGTGGATTACAGCGAGCGCAAAGCCGATGCCGGTTGCGCCGCCGGTAATCAGGACGGTGTGTTGGTTGGGATTCATAAATGCGGTTTTTATGGTTTGGGACAAAGCAGCCTGAAAACGGGAAAAGCGGCTTTTCAGGCTGCCTTGCGCTTTATCAGGGGCATGGCTCGGACGGCTTTTTTCAGGCCGACTGACGGTGTGCTGATACGCACAGAGACTGCCTTGTTTTTCGAAGCGGGTTTCAAAGCTGCGGCTGCTGCCGCAGCCTTCAGTGCTGCTGGTGACGCTGACGCGTCCGCACCGTGGCGGATGGGCGGTGGCGGTAGCGCACTCGCGGCGCATTGTCCCGTCGGGGCGAGGCGGTATCGCTGCTGCTGTCGGCTTTCGGCAGGGATTGCAGGCAGGTAGATGTCGCGCGGGACGGACGAGTTGTTGCCGTGCAAGACGGGGTTATGGTCGCTCTCGGGAACGTTGGTGCTGACGTAGCCGGTTTGGAAATAGTGAGTAGGCCTGCTCGAGCGAGACGGTTTCGATATGGCGCAGCGGTAGAAAGCGTCGGTGCCGTCTTTGCTGTAGGTATGCAGGCGGCCGATGCCTGCGTAAAAAGCGGTGGCGGCAGCGCGGGGCGGCAGCCGAAAAGGGCGGCAGCTAGGATAAGCAGGGCGGGGCAGGGGCAGTTTGGGCATGGGGGCTTTCCGAGCGGGCGGGTCAGGTTGTTGTTGACCGTTCAGACTGCTTGGGCGATGCGCTCAAAGGCAGCCTGAAAGCCGTTACAAAACGGTATGGGCGGCTTCGTAGTCGATAATGTCGCGGATTTTGGCTTCGTCCACCGGCACCACTTTCGGGCGGTGGGCGGCGGTTTCCAGCTCGGAGAGCATCACGTAGGACATGATAATCACCACGTCGCCCGGCTGCACCAGCCGTCGCGGCGGCGCCGTTCGAGGCGAGACGGTGCCGCTGCCGCGCTGGTCAGCGATGGTGTGGAATTTCCAACCGCGCGCGCCGTTGTTGTTATTGACGATTTGAGACCTTTTCGTGGCACGAGAATGCCGGCGGCGTCCAGCAGATCAAATCGACGGTAACGCTGCCGACGTAGTTGAGATTTGGCTTCGGTAACGGTGGCGCGGTGGATCTTCGCCGCCGAGCGGGGTCCGGAACGCGAGGTATGTGCTTTGCGGATGGAAAAACGGCGCATTGTACTAAGGATTTGGCCCGGCGGTTTCGACCAGCGCTTGCAGGCAGCCTGAAAGCCGGTTCAGCGCGAAAAGCGCGCCCAGTCTTCCGGCAAAATAGGCCACCAGTGCCTGGTTGTTGAGATAGTTGGCCTTCACCGGCCGCCGCGCCATATCGGGCGGGAAGCGGAACTTTATCGCCGCAGCTTCAGGCGGGCGTGAGTCGCGGGTGGGCACGTCGAAAGCGCTCGCAGGCGCTTTCAGGCTGACTACTCGCGGGCGGCGAGCGCAAGCCCATTCGCCGAAGGAAGGCACATAGGCGTGATGGGGCGCGGTGGCAAAACCAGCCGCTTCCAGCGTCGCCACCACCGACCAATAGGCATTGGGGCGAAATAGGGCGAGGTGGACTGGACGACCACCGCGCGCCGGGGATTCAAACGGCGCGCGCAGCATGCGGTACATCGGCGCGAATGGAGGCTTGCCGAGGGCGGGAAGTGGAAGGGTCGGGCAGGTCGATAATCGCCACATCAAAAGCTGTCGGTGGCGCTTTTCAAGCCATTGCGCGGCATCGGCATTGACAATCTGCAGCTTGGGATGGGCGAGCGAATTGCCGTTTTAGGCGGGTGAGTTCGGCCGAGCGGCAGAACACTTCGGTCATCTCGGCATCCAAGTCCACCAGCACCACCCGCCGCATCGGGATATTTGGGCACTTCGCGCCTTGCAGCCCGTCGCCGCCGCCGGTATCAGCACCTGTTCGCGGCGCGGCGCGCGTCTCATCGCCGGCAGCACCAGCGCTTCGTGGTAGCGGGCTTCGTCGCGCGAGGAAAACTGCAGGTTGCCGTTGAGATACAGGCGGATGTCGTCCTGCCATTTTGGTCAGCACCAGCCGCTGGTAGGGTGTGTGGCGGCGGTACACCACCGGATCGCCGAAATACTGCTCTTCGGCAGAAGCGATGCGCTCGGCGGCGGCGAAAAACGCGCCCAGCACCAACAGCACCAGCCAGCCGCGCAGGTTCAGGCGCAGATGGCGGCGGCCGAGAACGGAACGAAACACGCGGGCGGTCAGCAGCGCCACCGCGGCGTTGAGAATGCCGAACAGACAGCGCCGAGCGCGCCATGCCCAGCCGCGGCGCCAGCAGCTAGTGGAAACAGCAGCGACACCGCCAGCGCACCCAGATAGTCGAAAGTCAGCACTTTTGGACACCAGCTCTTTAAAGTCGGCGCCGTCGCGGTTCAGCTGCATCACCAGCGGGATTCCATACCCTACCGCACTGCCCACCTGGCACCAGCGCATGCATAAAGCGTGCGGAGCGGCGCCCGCCGCCAGCCCGAAGGCGACAAACAAAAACAGCGCCGACAGCCCGCCGCCCACCAGCCAGCTCGATTTCGATCAGCGCGCCAGCGCGTCGTCTTCTTTGATGTAGCGCGTCAGATGGGCGCCGATGCCCATCGCAAACAGATACAGCCCGATCAGCTAGCGAATACTGCACGATGCTGTCGCCCAGCAGATAGACTGGCCAGCGCCGCCATCACCAATTCATAGGCGAGGCCGCAGCTGGCGGCGATAAATGCAGAAACAATCAGGGGCGCGGTGCGGTTTGATCATGGCAAAGGTGCGGGCGGTTTTCGGGCTGCCCGCAGCAGGGAAGCCCTGAAAAACTGCGGGCGGGGAAAAAGACGGAAAAACAGGCGTCAGGCGGCCTGAAACGGTTTTACAGCCAGCGGCGGTGCAGCGGCAGTAGTTGCGGTAGTCGTCGCCGAATTTGGCAGCGAATGCGCTCTTCAGCCGGATCGGATAGCGGTTGATTAGCACGACAAACAGCGCGATGCAGAGCCAGGCGGCGGCATTGCCCAGCCACAGCGCCCACGCACCACCAGCAGCGCCATGCCCAGATACATCGGGTTGCGGCTGTAGCGGTAGATGCCGTCGGTAACCACGCGGCTGCTGTTGTTTGGAGTGTGCGGATCGACGGTGGTGCCGTGGCGGTGAAAGCGCGATGCCGCCGGCAACAATCACCGCCACGCCGGTACCAGCGCCATCGGCCAGGCCGCCCAAGCGGCACCGGCAAAACCGGCGGCGGGCGGCAGCAGGGCGGCGGCTCATCAGTGCGGGTCACGACCAGCATCCATACGGGCGGGGGATTTTTCAGTTCCATAGTATTTGTTAGCGAGATGGGAAAAGGCAGGCCTGAAAAGTAATCTGTAGGGTGCACACCGTGCACCGGAAAAATGTTTGATGCTGCCAATGGTGCGCGGGCGCACCCTACGTTGTGTGATCGGAAAACTGGTCGGGCGGCAAAGCAGCCTGAAAGCGGGGCTTACGCTTTGGCGAGAGCCGAGGCAATCAGCATCTGGGTGCCGAACCAGCCCCAGTAGATGCGGTGGCGGCGGATTTTGCCGTCGTCGTCCAGCTCCATTAGTTCGAGAATATCGACTTGGCTGCCGTCGGGCGTTTGGCATCGGATACTCCCATACCAGCAGCCTGCCGGCGTGCAGATAGCGGCAAATCGCGGTACCAGCGCACCAGCTCGTTTGGTCGGCGGCGGCTGCCTCTCTTCGAGAAAGGCGAGGATTTCGGCACGAGCCGCGCAGCACGCCGCTGTCGCGCCCGAGTATCACCGGCACCAGCGGCGATTCCAGCTCGGCATCGTCGGCATAAAGGGCAATCAGGGCGGCGGTGTCGCGGCTGTTTTGGCAGCGGTGCCATTGTTCGTAGATATGGCGGGCGGGTTCCATGCGCTTCCTTTCGTTTTTCAGGCTGCTTTCAGATGCTGCCGGCGTCGATAACCAGCATCCGCGCTTCGCCGATGGGGTGGGCAACGTGTTCGCAGCCGTTTTTGGCGTGGAAGATGTCGCCCGGCGTTCGAGGCGGGCGCGGTGTTCGCTGCCGTGTTCGCGCCAGCGTATTTCAACGGCGCCGTCAATACAGCAAACACTTCTTCGCCGTCGTTGGTGGATGCCAGCGGTAGGGCTGGTCGCTCAATGCAGGCGGACGGTGGGTGTTGCCGGCGAAGGCGGCGATGTTAAGCGCGCCTCACGGGCGATCGGCGGTGAAATCGGCGGCGGTGATGATGCGTTGGTTCATGGTCGGGGTTGGGTTTTTAGGCGAGACAAAGGCAGCCTGAAAAAGTTTTCAGAGCTGCCTTGGGCTAGATGACTTTCCAATGCCAGTACCAGCCGGCGAAAACAGCGAGCAGCCGTTGGCGAGTTTGCAGTGGGCCCAGCCAGATAATCGCAGCACGGTGGCGGTGGCGGCAACATAGGCGAGATTGGTTTCAGGCTGCGCGGCGGGTTTTTGGTGCAGACGAAGCCGGGTACCACATACACCACCACCAATAGCAGCTTGTCAGGCCAGCCAGCGGGCGTTGCCGAAGGAGCGATGCGGCGGTGATCGCCATCAGCATCATGCCGGTAAACAGCAGCAGGGTGTCGTTGATGTGGGGATGTGGCGCAGCCAGACGTTGAGCGGTTTGTCGGGGCGCCAGATTTTCAGCCAGAAGCGCAGGTTGAACAGGGTCAGGCTGATGATGATGATGACGTGGTGGAGTTGTTTTGGTGTCCAGATAAAGATTCGGCAAGTTCGCCCATGGGCCGCTTTTCCTTCCTTTTGGTGCGGTCTGCTGCGGCGCTCGGCCGCAAAGCGGCGGATTTTACCGTATCAGCCGCTAAAAGGCAGCCTGAAAAAGTTTTCAGGGCTGCCTTTGCGCTACTGCCGATCGGGCGGGACGGGATTAGTTTTTCTCCTGATCGACCAGTTTGTTTTGGCGATCCACGGCATCATGCCGCGCAGCTGGGCGCCGACTTTTTCGATTTGGTGATCGGCGTTTAAGCGGCGGCGGGCGGTCATGCTCGGGTAGTTAGCGCGCCTTCCTGGATGAACATTTTGGCGTATTCGCCGCTTTGGATGCGGTGAGGCGCTTTTTCATCGCTTCTCTTTGGTGGCGGCGGTGATGACTTCGGGCCGGTTACGTATTCGCCGTATTCGGCGTTGTTGGAAATCGAGTAGTTCATGTTGGCGATGCCGCCTCGTACATCAAATCAACGATGAGTTTGAGTTCGTGCAGGCACTCAGTGAGCCATTTCAGGGGGCGTAGCCGGCTTCGACCAGGTTTCAAAACCGCATTTCACCAGCTCGACCGCGCCGCCGCACAGTATGGCCTGTTCGCCGAAGAGGTCGGTTTCGGTTTCTTCGCGGAAGTTGGTTTCAATCACGCCGCCTTTGGTGCCGCCGTTGGCTGCGGCGTAAGAGAGGGCGATGTCGCGGGCTTTGCCGGATTTGTACTTGGTACACGGCAGTCAGCGAGGCACGCCGCCGCCTTTGAGAAATTCGCTGCGCACGGTGTGGGTACGGGGCCTTTGGGGCAGCCATAATCACATCAAATCTTCGCGCGGCACGATTTGGTTTGTAGTGCACGTTAAAGCCGTGGGCGAAAGCCAAAGTGGCGCCCTGTTTCAGATTGGGCGCGATTTCGTTTTTGTAAACCACGGGCTGGTTTCGTCGAGGCAGCAGAATCATCACCACGTCGGCTTTTTGGTGGCATCAGCCACTGGACAATGCACTTCAAAGCGGCGGCTTCGGCTTTTCCACGAGAACCGCCTGGCGCAGGCCGATCACCACGTTTACGCGCGGGTCTTTCAGGTTGGCGGCGTGGGCGTGGCCTTACGCGAGCCGTAGCCGATGATGGCGACGGTTTTGCCTTTGATCAGGGAGAGGTCGGCGTCTTTGTCGTAATACACTTTCATGGGGGAATCTTATATGGTAGAAACGGCGGCATCTGCCGCAAAATACTGCGGATAAAGCGGATAGAAACAGACATTGCCCCTGCCTTGCCGTAGCGGCGCCGCTGATGCGGCGGTGCCCTTGATCTATCCGGCCTGCAGCCCGGCTGCGGTGGGGTGCGGGCTGCGCTGCAGCGCTTTCTGGCGCGGCAAATCCGGCAAAGGCGCAACAGGCGCGAATATACACCATTTTGCCGTTTCAGGCGGCCTGAAAGCGGCTTTGCGCCGCGACGCTTGGGCAGGCAGAAAGGCGCGCTTTGTGGCAGAATGAGCGGCTTTCAACGAGACAAAGGAGCAAAAACATGCAGCAGGCATGGGCATATTGGGCGCTGGCTCGGCGGTATTCGCGGGCGCTGGCGGCGGTATTTCTGCCAAACTCGGGCTGCAGGGCATCGACTCAGATTTCCGCCACCTTTATCCGCACCATTGGCGATCCTGCTGGCGCTGGCGGCTTTTTCTGACCTACGCTCACAAATGGCAGCCGCTGACGGCGGTGGGCGAGCGCCAGTGGCTGTCTGGTGCTCCGGCCTGGTACCGGCGCATCGTGGCTGGCGTATTTCAAAGGCGCTGCAGATGGGCAATGCTTCGCAGGTGGCGCCGATCGACTAAAATGAGCGTGGTGCTGGTGGCGCTGTTTGCCTTTGTTTTTCTCGGCGAGCGGCCGGACGGGCGCGAATGGCTGGGCATCGCGCGGGTCGGTGCCGGCGTGCTGGTGCTGGCAATCAAGCGCTGACGGTTTTACAGCAGCGCACGACGGCTTTCAGGCAGCCTGAAAAGCCGTTTTTGCGTTTTCAGGCTGCCCGTTTGATTTGGACGGACGGCGCAACGGTGATGGCAAGCGTTTTTCAGGCGTCGTTTGCACGCCAGAAAATTCCCGCCGGCGCGGGAATCGGGGGCGATAAAAGTTTCAGGCTGCGCATGAGCTAAGGCGGCTGAAAACTGTTATCAGTGCGGTTTTTCCGATTCGGGTTTTTCCGATTCAGGTTTTTCCGATTCAGGTTTTTCCGGTTCGGATTCTTTTTGCCCCGTTGCATCCGAAGCCGGTTTGTCCGCATCCGCTTTTATCAGGCTGCCGCTTGTCTGCAGCTTTCGGGGCGGACAGACAGCAGCGCCAGCGCCAGCAGGGCGGCGGTGCCGATCAGGGGCGGCGGCCGCCTGTTTTCATATCCAGGGCGTTTCGCCGTGCGTGCCCCTGCACGCAACCTTCGAGCACGGTGGCGGTTTGCGGGCGGCTGAGTTGATCACCTGACCCTGCGGCGAAACGCGATGGCGGTGGCGCCGGTGTTGGTGGCGCGGATCAGATAGTGGCCGAGTTCCAAGGCGCGCGCCTGCGACTGCTGCAGCTGCTGCCACGCGGCGTTGGAGCCGCCGAGCCAGGCCAGGTTGCTGATGTTGGTCAGCAGGGTGGAATGGCGGGCGGATTCGATCAGCTCGTCGCCACAGCCGTCTTCGTAGCAGATGTTGAAGGCGACTTTCTGACCGGCATACGTCAAAGTCTGTGCCGCGCCGCCGCGCTGGAAGTCGCCCAGCGGCATATCGATAAAGCCGGTACACCAGCTCGCTGATCGCCGGCAGCAGCTTGTATTCGCCAAAGGGCACCAGATGGTTTTTGGCGTAAAAGCTGAAAACGGTCGGGATACTCGGAATCGTAGTCCTGCAGGTTGATGGCGGCGTTCAGGTAGTTTGGTACCGTCGTCGGTCAGCACCGGCACGCCCAGCGCCAGCGCGCTGCCGTTGCGCTTTGAGCCGCTTCGGCGAAGACTTCGATCAGGCCGGGTTCGAGCTGGCTGAGAAAACTGCGGAAAGGCGGTTTCGGGCGCGCGACAATCTGCGCGCGGCTGGAAGAAACCAGCTCGTAGTAGCGGCGGTAGGTTTCCGCCAGGCGGTCGGATCGAACTTAAACTGCTGCTCGATATTGCCCTGCACCAGGCCGACGCTGACCGGCTGCCCTTCGCCGCGGGTAAAGCCGATGCCGCGCAGCACATAGCCGCTGGAGAGCAGCGCCAGCGCGGCGGCGGCAAACAGCAGCCGCTGGCGCAAAATGCAGTTGTTCACGCCAGCACCAGCCAGCCGTACGCAGCACTGGTACCAGCGTCACGCAAATGGATGCCGCCCACCGGTGCGAAACCGAAAGCCAGCGGGCTGGCATCGGCGATTTGCGAATAGCCGACCGCGCCCCAGCCGAAGCCGGTCAGCACCCGTTCGCGGGCAAATTCCGCCAGCGTCCACAGCAGCGGCAGCACGATGCCGGTTTGCGCCCAGCGCGGGCAGACGGTATTTTTCCAGCAGCCAAAATACTGCGGCCGGATACAGCGCGAAGGCCGGCAGCAGCAGGGTGAGCGGCACGGCGTAGATTTCCGGCATGCCGCCGATGTCGTGCATCGACGTGTGCTATCCACAAAACTGGCTGCCGTAGCCACCAGCCCGAACCAGTAGCCGAAGGAAAAACGCGCCCGCTGCGGCTTGAGCTCGGTCCGGGCGGAACAACACCGCCAGCAGCAGCGGCATCAGCCAGAAATGGTAATAGGGCGCGAAAGCCAGCGAGCGTGGCGGCAGTACAGCGCGGTGAGCAGCAGAAAAATACAGCCACGGCTTTTTGCCAGTGGCGTTCGAGTCTGGAAAGTCGAGTCGGTCATGGTGCTTATTCGTCTTTCAGGGCTGCCTGTGTTTTTCAGGCAGCCGGTGCGGCATAGGGAAGCGCCCGCAGCCTGTGAAAATTCGGTTCGGCTCGGGCGGTGCGGAATTGTCGGCACTCGCTGCCGCAGCGTCAAGATACCGCCGGATAGGACGGACGAAACTGGCGGCTTTGCCACGCTGCGCGGTTTTTCAGACTGCTTTTGGCTTTCAGGCTGCTTTTCAAACGGCCTTTGGATGTTTCAGGCTGCCTTAATCCGCCGCCGCTTCGGTTTCGCCGCTGCTTTCAGGCTGCCCGAGCGGGCCGTCGAGTATGCTGCATTGCGGGCATTCGTCGCCGCGGCAGGCGTCGTGCCAGCGCTGCAGGGGTGGCGCGCATGGCGTTTCAGGCGGCGGATTTGGCGTCGAGTTCGGCAATGTGCGCGGCGTACCGCGCTTACACGCGCGGCTGCTGCGGCTGCTGTTGTCGTTTAAGGCCAGCAGTTCGGCGGTTTTGCGGCAGCGAAAAGCCGACTTCGCGGGCGTGGCGGATAAAGTTGAGCCGCGCCAAATCGCCGCTGCCGTAGGGCGGTAGCCGTTGGCGGCGCGTTCGGCCGGCAGCAGCAGGCCAGGGCTTTTTGCATAGTCGCGGATTTGTTGGCGCTCAAACCGGTGGCGCGGGCGGCCTGGCTGATGTTCATGGGCTTGACCCTACTCGGTGTTAGGGTTTAGAGTGCGCACGATAACCGAGTTTCCGGCACCACAAACAGCATTGGGAGAAGCATTATGGCCGAAGGGCGCATCACTTTCCGCATTGAGGGTATGACCTGCCAGGCGTGCGCGGCGCGCTTGGAAAAGGTTTTGAACAAAAAGATTTTTGTGCATGAGGCAACGGTGAATTTCGCCAGCGAGGAAGCGCAAATCCGCTTCGATGCCGAGATTGCCGACGCCGCAATCTTGGCCGAGCGGTTGCCAAAGCGGGCTTTACCGCGCTGCCGCCACAAAGGGCAGCCTGAAAACGGCGAAGACGCTCGCTGCCGGCGCGGGCAGCCTGAAAAAGCCATTGGCGGCTGTGGCTGCTGCTGGTTTTAGCGCTGCCGTTTGTGGTCGGTATGCTGGGGAATGCTGGCGGGCAGCCATGCGCTGATGCCGCCCTTGTGGTACCAGCTTGCCGCGGCAAGTGCGGTTCAGCTGTGGCTGGCGCTGCCGTTTTACCGCAGCGCGTGGGCCAGCGTGCGCGGCGGGCTGGCGAATATGGACGTGCTGGTGTCGGTGGGTACGGCGGCGATTTACCTGTATTCGCTGGGCATGGTGCTGGCCGGCGGCGGCCATGAGGCGGTGTATTTCGAGGCCGGCGTGATGGTGGTGGCTTTTTGTGTCGCTGGGCAGGTATCTGGAAGAGCGCACCAAGCGCGGTAGCCTGAACAGCTTGGGTTTGCTGTTGCGGCTGACGCCCGCCGAAACCGAAGTACGCACCGCAGACGGAACTTGGCACCCTGCAGCCCTTGTCTGCCGTGAAAGCCGGCGATGTGCTCCGCTGCACCGACGGCAGCCGCATCGCTGCCGACGGTGTGGTGTTGGCAGGCGAGGCATGGGCGGACGAAAGCCATCTGACCGGTGAGAGCGAGCCGCAGCGCAAAACTGCCGGCAGCCGCGTGCTGGCGGGCGCTTTGCTTTCCGGCAGCGTCGAATACCGAGCCGAAGCGCTTGGCGGCGATACGCTGCTGGGCGACATGATGCGCGCTTTGTCGGAAGCGCAGGGCAGCAAAGCGCCGATTGCGCGGCTGGCCGGCAAAGTGGCGGCGGTGTTTGTGCCCGTCGTGCTGGCGCTGGCGCTGCTGACTTTCGCGCTTACCTGGCTGTTCAGCGGCAGCCCGGTTACTGCGCTGGTGCATGCGGTGGCGGTGCTGGTGGTGGCCTGCCCTGTGCGCTGGGTCTCGGTCACGCCGGCCGCGATTATGGCGGGCATGGGCGCGGCAATCGGGCGTGGTGTGCGGTTTAAAAAGCGGCGGTGATGGAACGCGCCGGCCGCGTCGATACCGTGGTGCTCGATAAAACCGGCACGCTGACCGCCGGCGGCCGCAAATTGCCGCGCTGTGGCTGGCCGAGGGCGTGGACGAGGCGCTGTTGTTTCAGGCTGCTTTGGCGGTCGAGCAGCATTCGCGCCATCCTTTGGCGCAGGCATTGCTGGCCGCCGCAGCCGAGCGGCAGCATCAGCCCGCCGCCGGCATCGGCGCCCTACAGCGAAGCCGGTGCCGGCTTGAGGCGGATGTGGCCGGTATCGGCCGGGTTCGCGTGGGCAAATCCGAATTTTGCGGTTTCAGGCTGCCTGAAAATCTGGAGGGCATCTGGCAGATTGCCAGCGTGGTGCCGTTTCGGCAGACGGCAAGGCGCTGGTGCGGTGGCGTTTGCCGATACCCTGCGGCCGGACAGCGCGGCGGCGGTGGCACGTTTGCAGGCGGTCGGCATCGAAGTGCGGATGATGAGCGGCGATCGGCCGGCAGCGGTGGCGCAAATCGCAACGGAACTCGGTTTGGCTGCGGCGCAGGGCGCGATGTCGCCGCGGGACAAAGCGGAAGCGGTACGGCAGCTGATGGCGGAGGGCAGGGTGGTGGCAATGGCCGGCGACGGCATCAACGACGCCCCTGCGCTGGCAGCGGCAGATGTCGGTTTCGCGCTCAAAGGCGGCACCGATGTCGCCGAACACAGCGCCGATGCATGCTGATGAACGGCTCCGGTCGGTCAGACGCCGATGCGCTCTTGGTGGCGCGCGCCACGCTGGAAAACCATCCGGCAGAATCTGTTTTTCGCTTTTTCTACAGTGTGTTGGCCATTCCGCTGGCAGCTTTCGGCCTGCTCAGTCCGGTGATCGCCGGAGCGGCGATGGCGCTCAGCTCGAGTTACGGTGCTGGGCAATGCGCTGCGCTTGAAGCATTTTTGCCCGACGCGTCTGTTAACCCGGCGCGTCTGTTAAACGGCAGCCTGAAAAAGCGGCCTGAAATCTTTTCAGGCTGCTTTAGAATGCAACAAAACACCGTAAGGCAGCCTGAAAGCCAATCCCAGCGGCACAAAACGCAAAAATACCGCGCAGCCGGAAACGGTTGTGCGGTTTTGTTACGTCTTAACAAAAAGGATTTTTACAGTTTTTCGTTTGAAAACATTGATCTGGGAAAAACAGCCCGCCGTGCGGCGGGACAAGAGTGGCGGCTTTGGGTATAATCGCCGCTCGCAAACAAAGGTTAAAGCAAATGGCAGACTTCAATCAGATTCTCGACGCCGGCGACGTGGACGGCGGCATCATCAACGTAGTAGTCGAAATCCCGCAGGGTTCGAACCATAAAATCGAATGGAACCGCAAGCTGGCGGTGATGCAGCTGGATCGGGTCGAGCCGCAGTTGTTTGCCAAACCGACCAATTACGGCTTTATCCCGCAAACACTGGACGAAGACGGCGACGAACTGGATGCGCTGATCATCACCGACAGCCCGCTGCCCACCGGCATTTTTCTTGGAAGCACGCATCATCGGCGTGATGAAGTTTGTCGATGACGGCGAAGTGGACGACAAAATCGTGGTGGTTCCTGCTGATGACCGCCATACCGGCAATGCCATCAAAACCTTGCAGGATTTGCCTGCGCAGCTGATTAAGCAAATCGAGTTCCATTTTAACCATTACAAAGATTTGAAAAAGGCCGGCACCACCAAAGTCGAACACTGGGGCGATATTGAAGAAGCCAAAGCGGTGGTGCGCGAATCCCAAGAACGCTGGAAAAAGCGCTAAATCCTGATTTTTATTGAAACCGGCTTTTTCAGGCTGCCTGTTTTGTGTTGCAATCACTTTAAGGCAGCCTGAAAAACTAAATGAAGCATCGGCGAGGTGCCGGAAACGTTGGTTTTATCGAGTATCGTTTGGAAAATATCGAATACCTGCCGCCATCCGGCGACGAGGGCGGCGAAGTCCAGGCTCTAGATGTTCCGCCCCATTCGGTTGAAGCGGAGCAGTCGCTGCTCGGCGGCCTGCTGTTGGAAAATGCCGCGACAAGATTGCTGATCTGATCAGTGAGGGGCGACTTCTACCGCCGCGAACACCGTTTGATTTTTCAGGCAATCGAGCTGCTGATCACGTGCCAGCCGTCCGGCCGACATCATTACCGTTCAGGAGGAGTTGGAGCGGAACGACGATTTGCAGCGTCCGGCGGTTTCAACTATTTGGTTACTTTGGCGCAGAATACGCCGTCCGCTGCCAATATCCAGCGTTATGCGGAAATTGTGCGCGAGCGCTCCGTTATCCGCCAATTGGCGGAAGTTGGAACGGATATTGCTAGGAATGCCTATAATACCGAAGGCCGCACAGCCGAGCAGCTTTTTGGACGAGGCGGAAAACAAGGTGTTCCAAATTGCTGAAAGCACGGCAAAATCAAAGCAGGGTTTTTGGAAATGCGCGGTGCTGAAAGAGAATATCGAACGCATCGACAAGCTCTATCAGCGCGACAATCCTGAAGAGTAACCGGCTTGGCCACCGGTTTTTGCCGATTTGGATAAAATGACTTCCGGCTTGCAAGATGGTGATTTGATTATTGTCGCTGGTCGACCGTCGATGGGTAAAAACGGCTTTTGCCATCAATATTGCCGAGCATGTCGCCATTCACCACAAAGCTGCCGGTTTGCGGTATTCTCACGGAAATGGGCGCCGCCCAGCTGGTTTGATAGAATGCTCGGTTCGGTCGGTAGGGTGGATCAAAGCGTATTGCGTACCGGTAATTTGGAAGACGAGCATTGGGCGCGCTTTGAATGAAGCGAGTCGCAAGATTGTCGGATGCGCCGGTATATATCGACGAAACGCCCGGATTAACCGCTCTGGAATTACGCGCCCGCGCCTGCCGCTTAGCAGGAAATTCAACGGCGGCTGGCTTGATTGTGATTGACTATCTGCAGTTGATGTCAGGTTCAGGACGTAGTGATAATCGTGCTTCGGAATTAGGAGAAATCTCCCGATCTTTAAAAGCGCGCCAAGGAATTGCGGGTGCCGGTAATTGCCTTGTCGCAACTTTCACGCTCGGTCGAGCAGCGAACCGACAAACGACCAATGATGTCCGGTTGCGCGAGTCCGGCGCCATTGAGCAAGATGCTGGTTTGATCATGTTTATGTTCCGCGATGAGTATTACGCAAGGAGACGAAAAGCCAATACAAAGGGCTTGCCGAATGTATTATCGGCAAGCACCGCAACGATCCTGAGCAGGGTGTTCCTTACTTTCCTGGGGCAGTTCACTAAATTTGAAAAATACTGCTATGTTCCCGATTTGGGGCAGGATGCCAATTAAATTTCAAAATCTATTTTCTCTGCATATGATTTCAGGTAGATAAGAATGAATAAGAAAAATTAACGGTTTTTACCCTAATTGAGCTGTTGGTTACGATAGCTATTCTCGGCATTATGGCTGCCATTGCCGCGCCGAGCATGAGTCGTTTGTGTAATAGCCAACATTGAATCGTACCGAACAGGTTGCCAACCTATTTCCGTTTTGCTAAATCGAATCTATCCGGTTGGGCGTGCCTGTTTTAATTTTGTGGAGTAACTGTCCGTTCTGATGGCAGGCACTCTGGAGGTGCGATGCCAATGGCAATGCGACCAAATAGCGGCTATGTGATGCAAATGCAGATGAAATAGAAACGGTACTGATGCACAGGCGGAGATGATTTGGTTGTCCGTACCGTTACGATTAATGGCAATGGCGAAATTTAAATTTAGTATTGGATATGGAGGCATGTCCTTTGAATTCTTCCCAGTGTGGACGAGTAAATGTGAAAAAGAGTTTGTTTATATGCCAAGCGGTATGTTTGGGATCAAAGCAAGCGATAGGAACGATGATCCAGAGTAACATTTTGGTGGTGAAGGATTTTTAAAATTATGGTTTCTAAGGCCAGTAGCCAAGGCAATGAGCGTGAGGGATTGTAGGTCCCACGGGAATGTATTTTTGTGCGGAGCTCGCAAAAGAAACTTTTCGAAAAACGGTGCCAGTAACAAACGTCTTTTGTAATTAAAAGATTAGCGATAAGTTATTTTAAACAGCTGATTTAATAATTGCGCGTAGCGCAGCAGACAGGTGGTCATTATGAGAAAAATAGTTTGTATTCTTAATGGATTAAAAATAAGAATCGTGGATCTACATTGTTAGAAGTAAATTTGCATCGGGTGTTTCTGCTACTTTCGAGGGTATCTTGGCCCTTAATGGCGGCGCTAACTGAGATCGGTTTCTAGCGTCTCAGAAGCAGAGAACCGAACCATTGTTGCTCAAAGCGCCGAATCCTAATGGAAGGCATGCAGGCAAATCCGAGCGGTCTTGAAAGAAGTGGTGGGAAACTGATTAAAACTTATAGGCTTTATGAGGAAGATCTTCTTCATTTAAAGGAGTGGACAAAGCAGCTTTGGCAGGGTAATGTCAGCAATGGGAATTTGGCCAAATGGCATTTAGCAGATTTTAATAATGCATTAGATAGATAAAATGAATAATATTTCCGGCTATGAGTGGAAAGTTTGTCCTGATATTGAGCAATAAAAGAACCCAGTATAGGTAATAATGGTAGAGGTACGTACTGGAATTGTAATTCTAGTGGTTCGGGTATGGCGAATTAAAGTTGCTTGGACGATGAAAAGTGAAGATAATAATTCATCTGTATCGTTTTGCTAGTGTCCTGCGCGTAACAGAGTTAAAACTTAATTTAAGAATATCATTACTTTAAGAAAGAATAAAATGAACGTTATTTATTAAGCAAGCGTTTGAATAGCCAAAGGCCAAGTGCATGGTTTTACTTTTTAATTGGTTTTTGGTGGCAGGCGCTTTGGCCGTGATTGTGATTATGGCTGCAACGGAGCTACTTTCTTTTATTACTAGAAAGCTAATGATTCGGCAGAGCAGCGGGTTGATTTTCAGAAATCTTAGAAACGCTTCAAGCATGCTCACTCGTGATGCCCGTGGCGCTGGTGCGTTTGGTTGTTTTAGTACTATGGCTTCTGGTGAGATTTCCTCTTGCTGAGGTTGGGGTGAATAGCCCAGAAGCGGAGGATCGGGTTTCTATAGTAGTATTTTTAGATGATGGCGAAATGGTGGCTATGGGGTGCGTATTATCCCTCAAAACCAATCGACTAATGCATTAACAGCTTTTTGGCGCAAATAATACGTTTCTATAAATAGCCCCATTTTGTTGTTTCACTTATAGCGGTACGCGTCCGTTAGTGATTGATTGAGGGACTGGATGCTTTACAGCTGGACAGATCCTATGCTAGCGATGCATGTTTGCCAGGCAATTGCCAATAAGGACAATTGGTTTTAAGCAGCTGCCAGAATGCTGTTGTTGTGAAAACCAACTAGGCGTTAACGGTGATATTGTTAATTTAAAGCTAAGGGTGTGGATATTCCGGAAAATAGATTCTTCAAATCCCAAACGCGGCAACTAATCTTTCCGTAAGCCGGTTATATACTTCGCTTATTTTGTGGGTACGAGTTAATGGTCAGTCCAGCCTGCTGCGGTATGAGTTAGGATCAGACGGAACATGGCAAGGGGCCTCAACTGCTTAGTGAAGGTGTCTCGCAATGACGGTAAATTTTGGGTACCTTAAAAACTGTGTTGCGGCATCAAGCCCGGCAGCAGCTTCTAATATTTTTACATTAAAAGCATTCTTATGATTTTTCTGATGATTTGTCGCAAAAACTTTGCCTGCAATCATTCGGATTAGTTTGACTTATGATAATGACTTGTCAGGTAGCCAAGCACGGACTGAGGACTTTATAATTAATGCGACAGTCAGAAGTGGTGAAAATTCTTGTATTAATAGTTTAATTTGATGAGGTAAATAACGATGATGCCTAACCGTAAAAACAGCAGGGTTTTTCACTTTTTATGTGTGGTTGTTGTGCTGATAGTTATTGCCTTATTGGTGATGGTAACAGTTCAATCCTCATCCTCTGAATCACGATCCAGTTCTAATGATGCGGATAGGAAATTTGCTTTATCCTCTGCAGAAGATGGCTTAAGAAATGCAGAATCAATGATAAAAGCGAGATGCTGAAGCTAAAAAGTAATGACATTTATGCAAATTGTACTGACGGATTGTGCAGGCCGGTAACAAATACCCATTATCCTGGAATCTACGGAGAGTGATCGTTTGTTCAGATATGATGGCAACGGAAGGGTTACTGTGGAAGCAATCCAACGCTGCGGAACAGGATCGATGAGTAAAGCCTTGTACTACTCCTAGTACAGTATTGAACAAAGGGATAAAGGGAATCGCAGTATTACAGCAAAAGGATCTAATACCCAAACCATTATCGAATATATGGGGCAAAAGAAAGCGGAAGATGGTTCTTCGCATGATTACTTCCGGATAACCTCAAGAGCAAAGGGTGAGAATTCGGATACTATCGTAACGCTTCAAAGCTATGTGGAGTTGTATAATGAATAATAGCGGTCATTTATCCTTTTCTGTAGGTAAAGGCTTTACCTTAGTAGAGATGATGGTTGTTATCGTTATTCTTGGTGTGTTGGCGCGATAGCTTTTTCCGTCATATCAGGCATCTATTGAGAAAACTAATATGGCTACCGCCAAGCAGGAAATGATTTCTATACGTCAGACTTTGGCAAAAAGAAAAAGTTTCCATCTCGAAGTAGTTATAAAAATCTACTGACTATAATGACTTTTTAAACCGTATGACGAAAAATGCGCCTAAAAGGCTTGGCGGAAAAAAATATGAGCTTAAGGAGTACAGTTGTCGGAGAAGGTGGGTCAAATAGTAAGATCTATTGTTTTGCAGGCGGTTCGAAAAACCCCAATTATAAATTTGGTCTGTGGATGGATCGGTATGGTTATGTGTTCAAATGCCCTAAAGAGTGTAGTGACAAGTGCTATTCAAACAGCAAGGAATCGCCAGTGTGAACCATTTTAAATCTGAAATTTTCATCTAAATAAGCCATTATTCAGCAGAACATTAATGCATTAATGTTCTGCTTTTTCTATGATTGCGGCCGTTGTAGAAACTCTTGGGAGATGACTAATGTCGTTTGCTGTGGTGGGCAGCCGTGCGCTTTGTGGGATGGATGCGCCCTTGGGTGGAAGTGGAGGTGCATCTGGCCAACGGTTTGCCGCAATTTAATATTGTCGGTTTGCCCGATACTGAAGTGAAAGAGAGCAGAGACCGGGTGCGTGCGGCGATTATTCAAAGCGGCTTTGAGTTCCCGCCAAGAAGATTACCGTTAACTTGGCGCCGGCGGATTTTGCCCAAGAGTCCGGACGTTTTGATTTGCCGATTGCAATCGGTATTTTTGGCCGCATCGGGTTTGGTGGTGCCGGATGCGCTACCCAAATACGAATTGGCGGGAAGCTGGCGCTGTCAGGGTTTACTGCGTCCGATACGTGGCGGTCTGTCGATGGCATGGCAGGCGAATCAGGTGGGGGCGCAGTTTTATTTTGCCGGCAGAAACGGCGCTTCAGGCTGCGGTTGTCAGCGAAGTAGAAAGTATATGGGAGCGAACAGTTTGGCGGAAGTGGCGGCGCATTTAAATGGTATCACGTGGATACAGCCGGCAGATTGTGCGGTGCCAAAACCAGCGCAGCAGGTTTCATTGCCGGATCTGAAAGATGTGAAAGGGCAGCATACCGCCCGCCTGGCTTTGGAAATCTCGGCGTGCCGGCGAGGCACAGCCTGCTGTTGATGGGGCCGCCGGTACCGGTAAATCCATGCTCGCTCAACGGCTGCCTTCGATTTTGCCGCCGCTAACCGATGCCGAACAAATCGAAGTGTGGAAACTGCAACTCGCTGCTGCCGCGTTATGCCCATAATTCAAGCAGCGGACGCCCGTTTTTGGCGCCGCACCATTCTGCCAGCCTGGTGGCGCTGGTAGGCGGCGGCATGGGCGTCAATGTGCGGCCGGGTGCCATTTTTGACCAATAAAGGCGTGCTGTTCTTGGACGAACCGCCCGAATTCGACCGCAAAACCCTTGAAGCCCTGCGCGAGCCGTTGAGAGCGGCGAAACCATATTTCCCGTGCTGCAATGCGCGCACTCCAGCCGATTTCCAACTGGTTGCCGCGATGAATCCCTCGCCCGTGCGGCTATTACGGCCATCCGGTTAAACCCTTGCACCTGCATCGCCTGACAGCATTGCCCGCTACCGCAGCAAGATTTCCGGTCCGCTGCTCGATCGCATGGACTTAATCATGGAAGTACCAGCCTTGAGCAGTGCCGATTTGCTGCAGGCGCAGGCCGGAGAGAGCAGTGCCGCCGTGCTGGAAAGGGTAGTACCGCCCGTGAGCGCCAATACCGCCGCCAAGGCAAACTCAATGTTGCGCTGTCGCCGACCGATTTGGATCAACAGGCGCAAATCAGCGATCAGGCAAAAGAAACGCTGGGCAATTTGGTGGAGAAACCTCGCTTCCGCCCGCAGTTTCCACCGGATTTTTGCGCATCGCCCGCACGTTGGCCGATTTGGCGGCAGACGATATGAGAGCGGCCATATTCTCAAGGCCGTCAGCCTGCCGCAGTATGTAAAACAGCCGTTTCAGGCAGCCTGAAAATGCTGTTTGCGTTAATGTGTATTTGCAAAGCGCAGCCGGTTTTTATGCCTGCACCATTCTTGCGCCGGTCTGCTTCAGCCAGTAGAATCCGCTTGTTTTTAAAATTTGTATTTTTGTAAAACAGCCTTCAGGCAGCCTGAAAACGCTGTTTTGCCCGTTAAGCGCCTTTCAGGCTGCCTGCCATGCTTCCATTTGCCGCGACCCTGCCGCCCCATGCCCGATCCGCTGCGGATTTTCTATCCGGCAGCGGAAATTCCGCGCGAAGGGCTGTATCTGTGGCAGGATAGCGACGGTTTGGCGCTGTGCAAAGCCGGCGAAAAAGGGCGGGTGCGGGCGTGGATTTTGCCGTCGGTGCTGCCCAGTACCGGCAGCATAAAGGTGGCGGCGAACTGATTGCTAAAGCCGTCAACCACACCGCCAAACCGCTGGTGTGGGATGCCACCGCGGGCTGGGGCGCGATGCCTTTGTGCTTGCCGGTTTGGGGCTGCAAGTGCGGGTATTCGAGCGCCATCCGTCGGTTGCCCTGCTGCTGACCGACGGCCTGCCCCGCGCGCAAAACTGCCGAAACCACCGAAACCGCTGCCCGCATCCGCCTGTATGCGGGCGATGCCGTTGCCCTAATGCCCGAATTGCTGGCGGCAGGGGAAAGTGCCCCCGATGTGGTTTTATCTCGATCCCATGTATCCTCGAGCGGCGCAAGAGCGCGGCGGTTAAAAAGAAATGGCGTATTTTCACGAGCTGGTCGGCAGCGCCGCGCTATGCCGACGATGCCGCGCTGCTTGACTGCGCCCTGCCGCACCGCCCGCAAGCGCGTGGTGGTGAAACGTCCGCGCTTGGCGAAGAGCTGGCGGGCTGCCGGCCGGATTATTGCTACAGCGGCAAATCGACGCGTTTTGACGTCTATCTGCCCTTTGCCGCCCTGCAGGCAGCCTGAAAGCCGGAAAACATTCCCCGCATCTGCGCATCCGCCGGACGCGCGCGCCAAACCCTTTTTCAGGTTGCTTCAGGCTGCCTGAAAGTCCGCAACAGCAAAAACAACACCGAAAACCGAACACAAACATGCAACACCCCATCAACGTATCCCCCAGCCAGACCGCCTTTGACGCAGCGGAAGACGAAACCATTCTGGCCGCCGCCATCCGCCAGGGCATCAATCTGCCGCATTCCCGCCAAAGCGGCGTTTGCAGCTTCCTGCGCCGCCCGCCTGCTTTTCAGGCAGCGTGCGCAAAAAGCGCCGAGTACGACGACTATGTGCTGACCGAAGAAGAGCTCGCTTCGGGCATGATTCTTTGTGCTGCAGCCAGGCGCAAAGCGCGGTGGAAGTCGATATGCCGTCCCTACGCCGGCACCAAAGCCATCGACATCCGCACCCTGCCGGCGCGCATCGGCAAGGTCGATATCCGCGGCGACGTTGCCGTGATGAGGCGTGGCGCTCCAGCGCCGCCCTTTTTGCTTTACGCCGAGCCAGTATATGGAAATCCTGACCAAAGACGGCGGCCACTATTCCATCGCCAGCTCGCCCGATAGCAAAGGCACGCCTCGAATTCCACATCCGCCATCAGGCCGGCGGCATGTTTTCGCCGCAGCTGTTTTCAGGCAGCCTGAAAAGCGGGTCGATTATTCGCCTGCGCGGCCCTTGGTCTCGTTTACCCTGAACGAAGAGAGCAACGCGCTGCTGCTGCTAAGCGTACCACCGGCACCGGTCTGGCGCCGGTTAAAAGCATACTGCACGCCTGGCCGACACCGCCAGCACCTCGCCCCGTCCATCTGTATTTCGGCGCCCGCTACCGCGACGGTTTGTACGACGAAAGCGCGCTGCAGGAATTGCTGGTACCAGACTGCCCGCCGCGTCCCACACGCCGGTGCCTCCCGAGCCGACAGCCAATGGCAGGGGCGCGCAGGGCTATATCCAGTAGAGGCTGCGCGACTATCCCGAGCTGTCCGCCTTTGAAGCCTACGCCTGCGGCTCGCCGGCGATGATCCGCGAAGCCAAGCAGCGCTTTATAGCCGCCGGCCTGGCCGACAAGGCGTTTTACAGCGACGCCTTTACCGCCCATGTTTAAACTCTTCCGACCAATCCGTCAGGCAGCCTGGAGCCGCTGCCGCCCATTTTTGCAAAGGAACCGAGATGAAACACGGCAAACACATCCTGCTCGGCATCGCGGCAGCGTCGCCGCCTACAAAGCCTGCGAGCTGGTAATACGCCTGCTGTCCAAACAAGGCCATCAGGTGCAGGTAGTGATGACCGCTTCCGCCGCCCGCTTTGTCGGCGTGCAGACCCTGCAGGCGCTCAGCGGCCGGCCGGTGCTGACTCGATGCCGCTCTGCAGGAAGCAGCGACGGCATGGCGCACATCCGTGCCGTGCGCGCTGCCGATCTGATGCTGGTTGCCCCCGCCAGCGCCAACACCATCGCCAAAATCGCCAACGGCCTTACCGACAACCTGCTCACCGGAAATGGTTGCCGCCCGCAGCTGCCCGCTGGTGCTGGCGCCGGCGATGAATGTAGAGATGTGGAACAACCCCGCCAACTGCCGCAACATCGCCCGCCTGCAGGAATTCGGCGTGCAGCTGATGGGGCCGGACGAAGGCGAGCAGGCCTGCGGCGAAACCGGCGAAGGACGGATGCTCGAAGCTGCCGAAATCGCCGAATGGCTGCCCGATTTGTGGTCGGCCAAACCGCTGGCGGGCAAAAACGTGCTGATTACCGCCGGCGCCTGCTACGAAGCCATCGACCCCGTGCGCGGGCTAACCAACCGCTCCAGCGGCCGCATGGGCGTTGCCCTGGCGCGCGCTGCCGTGCCGCCGGCGCCCGCGTCAGCCTCGGTGCACGCCGGCATGCAGGTGCCGGGCCCGCCGGCTTGGCCCATGTCGAAGCCGTGAAAACGCCCAGCAGATGTACGACGCGGTTTTCCGCCGTCTCCACGGCCAAGACGTCTTTATCTCGGTGGCCGCGGTAACCGATCTACAAACTGGCGCAAACCGCCGAGCACAAATTGAAAAAGACGCCGGCGCCGTGCCGCCCACCATCGAATTGGCTGAAAACCCCGATATCCTGCAGGCGGTTGCCAAGCGCCCCACCCGCAGGTGTTCTGCGTCGGCTTTGCTGCCGAAAGCGAAAAACCTGCTGGAAAAACGCCCGCGCCAAACGCGAGAAAAAGGCGTGCCGCTGATGGTAGTTAGCTAATCTGGTTAGCGACGCGCTGGGCAAGGACAGCAACAAAAATCGTGCTGCTGGACAACGAAAAGAAGCCGAAATACTCGAAAGCAGCAAAGAGCAGGCCGCCCGCGCCATCGTTGCCCGTCTGGCCACGCTGTTGATGCAGCGCCCGCGCCATGCCGCAGCTGCTGCTGAAAAAGACGAAGGCAAAAACCAAGACCAGGCCGACCAAGATACGCCCGCAGAAACCGAAGAAATGCCGCGCAAACTGATTGATCAGCTCAGCTAGCGGCCTGAAAACCGTTTGCAGCGGTTTTCAGGCTGCTTTGTGCGTTTACGTCAGAATCCAAATGCTTTCAGGCCGCTTACCTCGATGCCGTATTGGATGGTCACCACCAGCCGCACGTTTTTCTCGACGGTGCTGGTGTCGTAGCTGCCGCCGTAGTCGCTGTTATCTTCCGAAGAAGGGTTGGGCGACTGGACGTCGAACGAGTCCCTGCGAGGCTCGACTGCATGGCGCTCGACTTTGGCGTTGCCGGTTTTGGCGAATTCTTCGGCGCGCACCTGCGCGTCTTGGGTGGCTTTGGCGATCAGATCGCGTTTGATGCTTTCCAGATTTTCCAAATAGTATTTCGATTTTTCAAAATTCACGCTGTCGTCTTCGGCGCGCAAATCCTGAATGGCGACACAGCGCGGTTTGAGTTTGTCCAAATCCTTGGTGGAAAATGACGATGGTGTTTTGGCATCGTAGCCGTTTTCGCGGCTATGGCGCCGTCGCCCCGCGCGTCGGTGTAGTAATCGGTGTGGACGCTGATGTCGGTGTCTTCGCTTTGGAAGGACGCGGCATCAAAGCCGTGGCTCTGCAAAAGTCTTTGACGCGCTTGATTTTGTTGTCGCTCTTGGTGCGGGCATCGGCGTAGCTGCCGCCCCAGATTTTTCACGCCCACCTGCCAGGTGCCGACGGTGGCGTGGTGGCGGGCTTCGGCCAGCCCTTTCACGGTAATCACGCTGGCTGGCGCAGGTTTTTAAACCGGTAGCCGAGCACGAAAGCGGCACCAGCAGGCCGAGCCGACAGAATTTACGTACCGGCAGGCTGAAGGAAGGTTTGCGGTCGGACATCGTATTCTCCTGACTATGGCAACAATCGGGCGGCAAAGCAGCCTGAAAGATACAGCGGCTTTTTCAGGCTGCCGATGGCCTGATGCTGATTGTAGCGCCGTTTGCGGCGGTGGAGATATGCGTTTCAGGCTGCCCGATGCGGCATCAGGCAGCCTGAAACCGTTTGGCAAAGCCTTCAGGCCGCCCGTTTCTTCCATGCGGCAGTCAGAGATGCGCAGCCTGAAAGATTTTCAGGCTGCTTTTTGCAGCAGCGAGTTTTCCCCAATGGCGTCATTCTCATGCCGGCGGGAATCTTGGTGGGCTTAAGCGGCAGTTTGCCTGAACGGGTATTGCGGGCAGCCGGCAGGCAGCCTGAAAATACTTTGCCGATTGGTTTTTCAGGCTGCCTGTTGCTGTCGTGCAGCAATCAGAGATAAAAAGCAGCCTGAAACGCTTTTCAGGCTGCTTTTTGGATATCGTCCGCATCAGGCTTTGTTTGCCAGCGCGGCCTTGATGTAGGCGGCAAACAGCGGGTGGCCTTTTGCGCGGGGGTGGAAGTGAACTCGGGGTGGAACTGGCAGGCGAAGAACCACGGATGCGTTTTGCGGCAGTTCGATGGTTTCCACCAGCCGCTCGCGTCCGGCGGAGACGCCGCCGATCACCAAACCGGCTGCTTCGAGCTGCGGCAGGTAGCGGTTGTTGACTTCGTAGCGGTGGCGGTGGCGTTCGCGGATTTCTCCGTCGCGCCGTAGATTTTTGGCGGCGAGGCTGCCGGCTTTGAGTTCGACTTCCTGCGCACCCAGCCGCATGGTGCCGCCCAAATCGGCGTTTTCGTCGCGGGTTTTCCACGCTGCCGTCGGCGGTCTGCCATTCGTCGATCAGGGCGATCACGGGGCGCGGCGTTTTCAAATCAAACTCGGTGGAATTGGCTTTTGGCCCAGACCGGCTTTGTCGCGGGCGTATTCGATCAGGGCAATCTGCATGCCCAGGCAGATGCCCAGATAGGGACTTTGTGCTCGCGGGCGTAGCGGGCGGCGGCGATTTTGCCTTCCACGCCGCGCACGCCGAAGCCGCCGGGCACCAGTACGGCATCGAAGCCCTGCAGGCAGCCGGTGCCGTCCCGTTCGATGCTTTCGACTGTCGATATAGTGTGATTTGCACGTCGGTATTGGTGTGGATGCCGGCGTGTTTGAGCGCTTCGGTGAGTGATTTGTAGGACTCGGTGAGATCGACGTATTTGCCGACCATCGCCAGGCGCACGGTGTGCTGCGGGTTTTCTGATCGCGTAAAACAATTTTTCCAGTCGGTCAGATCGGCCTGGCTGCACGTTGAGCTGAAGCTGCTCGGTGATGATGTTGTCGATGCCCCTGGCTGTGCAGCATTTCGGGGATTTGTAAATGCTCGCGGCATCGTAGCTGCCGACCACCGCGCGTTCTTCGACATTGCAAAACAGGGCGATTTTGCGCCGCTCTTCTTCGGGCAGCGGGCGATCCATGCGGCAGATCAGCACGTCGGGCTGGATGCCGATTTCGCGCAGCTCTTTCACCGAGTGCTGGGTGGGCTTGGTTTTGATTTTCGCCGGCGGCGGCGATGTAGGGAACGTAGGAAAGGTGGACAAACAGGGTGTTGCTGCGGCTGAGCTGGCTGCGCATCTGGCGGATGGCTTCCAAAAACGGCAGCGACTCGATGTCGCCCACCGTGCCGCCGATTTCCACAATCGCCACGTCTTTGCCCGCTGCGCCTTCGTGGATGCGGCGTTTGATTTCGTCGGTGATGTGCGGGATCACCTGCACCGTGCCGCCCAGATAGTCGCCGCGCCGCTCTTTGGCGATGACGCTTTTCGTACACCTGGCCGGTGGAGAAGCTGTTGCGGCGGGCTCATGGTGGCGTTGATGAAGCGTTCGTAATGCCCCAAATCAAGGTCGGTTTCCGCGCCGTCGTCGGTTACGAACACTTCGCCGTGCTGGAAGGGGCTCATGGTGCCGGGATCGACGTTGATATAGGGATCGAGCTTTGAGCATGGTTACATCCAGCCCGCGCGATTCGAGAAATGGTGGCATAGAAGCGGCGGCGATGCCTTTTCCCTAATGAAGAGACGACGCCGCCGGTTACAAAGATAAATTTTGTCATGGTGTGCTGCCCTGTGTTGGAAAGCGCGATTTTACCGTAAACCGTTTGAAAAGCAAGAGCGGCAGGCAGCTGAAACGGCTACTAAACGGCTTTCAGGCTGCTTTGAACCGGCGCTTTTCAGGCAGCCCGAAAGCATTGCCCTGCCGGCTGTGGCATAATCGGCGCCTTCCCCTTATCCGCAATCGGAGCCAAAGTATGAACGCAGTCGAACCCGGCAATATTTTTATTGTTTCCGCCGCATCGGGCACACGGTAAAACCACGCTGGTATCGCGCCTGACCGCCGCGCAGCCGCAAATCCGCGTATCGGTGTCGCACACCACTTCGCGCCCCGCGCGAGGGCGAAGAGCACGGCTGCCACTATTATTTCGTCAGCCGCGAAGAGTTTGTCGAACTGATCGGGCAGGGCGCTTTTTCCGAACACGCCGAAGTGTTCGGCAATTTCTACGGCACCGCATCGAATCGGTGCGGCAGATGAGCGAGGCCGGCTACGACGTGATTTTTGAAATCGACGCAGGGCGCCGCCCAGTGCGCCGCGCGCGCCCGAAGCGGTGGGCATTTTTATCCTGCCGCCGTCGCTGGCGGTGCTGACCGAGCGCCTGCGCGGGCGCGGCACCGACAGCGCCGAAGCTATCGACGCCGGCTGGTCTGGCCGCCGAGGAAATTCAGGAAGCGCTGTCTTTCGATTACGCGTGTCATTAACCACGATCTCGATCAGGCCGAAGCCGAGCTGCTGGCGATTGTCCGCGCCCAGCGCTGCAGTCTGCGGCGGCAACGTAAAGCAATTGAAAAATATTGCAAAATACTTTAAAAATTTGGTTGTTCCTTGTTTCAGGCTGCCTGAGGCAGCCTGAAAAACGTTTTTATCACTTACCGACACCCGAAAGAGCGCATATGGCACGCATTACCGTAGAAGACTGCATCACCAAAATCCCCAACCATTTCGACCTGACCCTGATCGCCGCCCGCCGCGCCCGCCAACTGGAAAACGGTACCGACCCGCTGGTTGACGATGTCCGCAACAACAAAAGCCACCGTAACCGCGCTACGCGAAAATCGCCGCTTACCAGTGGGCGAAGAGAATTCTCAACCGCGGCCGCTGAGGGGCTTGCGGGCGTTCCGCCGCCCCTTGCCGATTACGACAGCATCACCGCCAGTGCGCGAGATGCTGTTTCGCAAAGCCGACTACCTGAGCGCGGAGGACCTGCAGGTGCTGGAAAAAGCCTGCGCTTTCGCCTTTCGCGCCCACGGTTCGCAAAAGCGGCAGAGCGGCGAGCCCTATATCACCCACTCATCAGCGTAACCGCCGAGCTGGCTCGGCTGGCGCATGGATCGAAACCCTGCGCGCCGGCCTGATGCACGACGTGCTGGAAGACACGCCGACCGGCAAGGCACAGATTGCCGAAAGGCTTCGGCGATACCGTTGCCGAGATGGTGGACTGCTTATCCAAACTCGACAAACCTCGAATCGACGACAGCCAGGCCGAACACCAGGCCGAGAGTTTCCGCAAACTGATTCTGGCGATGACCCGCGACGTGCGGGTGATTATCGTCAAACTCGCCGACCGCCTGCACAATATGCGCACCCTCGGCGCCAAAACGCGCAAAGCCGCCACCGCATCGCCACCGAAACGCTGGAAGTGTACGCCCCCATCGCCAACCGGCTGGGGCTGAATCATGTTTACCGCGAGCTGCAGGACCTGCCTTTCCAGGCCATGCACCCTTCGAGCTACCGCGTGCCGCAAAAGGGCGATGAGCCGAATTCAAAAGCGGGCACGACGTCATCGAACGCGTGCTGCGCGAATGTCAGCCTGCTGCTGACCGGCGCCAATATCGAAGCGCAGATTCAGGGCGCGAGAAAAACCTCACAACATCCACCAGAAAAATGGTGTCCAAACACCCTGCGCTTTTGAAGAAGTGCTGGATATCTACGGCTTTCGCGTAATCGTCAACAGCGTCTCCGCCTGCTATACCGCGCTGGGCGCGCTGCACAGCCTGTACAAACCGCGGCCGGGCAAAATCAAAGACTACATCGCCATCCCCAAAAAGCAACGGCTACAAAAAGCCTGCACACCACGCTCACCGGCCCTTACGGCCTCGCCGATAGAAGTGCAGATCCGTACCCGCGAAATGCACCGCATCGCCGAATCGGGCGTAGCCAGCCATTGGGCCTCAAAGCCGGGCGAAGGCAAGGAAGACGAAGCCTCGCTGCGCACCAACCAATGGCTGCAGAGCATTCTCGATCTACAAACCCGCAGCGACAACGCCATTGAGTTTTCTTGAGCACGTCAAAGTCGATCTGTTTCCCCAACGAAGTCATATCTTCACGCCCAAAGGCAAGATTTTCACCCCTGCCGCGCGGCGCCACTCCGATTGATCTTTGCCTACGCCGTCCATACCGACATCGGCAACCGCTGCGTCGGCGCCCGCGTCAATAAAACCCCGTGCCGCTGCGCACCGTGCTTAAAACCGGCGACACCGTCGAAATCATCACCTGATCACGGCAAAGCCCAGCCCGGCGTGGCTGTCGTTCGCCGCATCCAGCCGCGCCCGCAGCGCCATCCGCAGCTACATCAAAACACCAGCCGCGAAGATGCCGTCGCCCTGGGCGAGCGCCTGCTGTACCAGCGCCCTTTTCCAGCGCTGCTGCCGCGCCGCATCGCCGAATCGGACGAGCTGATGGAAAAATACCTGAAGATCTGCAGGCGCGCCAAATCCGATTCGACGACATCCTGTACGACATCGGTCTCGGCCGCACCCAGCCGGTATCGGTGGCGATGGAAGTGGCGGCTGGCTCGGCCGCCATCTGGGCGACAGTCAAACTCGGCACCGTCAAAATCTTCGGCAACGAAAACCAGCCGCGCCCATCTGGGCAACTGCTGCATGCCGATTCCGGCGACAACGTGCGCGCCGTAATCAGTCAAAGACCAGGGCATGTTCGTCCACCGCGACACCCGCCCGCTGCTTTTGAAAACCGATCCCGAGCACCAGCTGGATGCCGATTGGGCGGACATCGCCGTCGGCCACCGCCTGCATGACGATACCGTGGTAACCGTCTCTTCCGTCGATACCCACGCCCCTGCTGCGATCGCCATCACTCCGCCATTTCCGACAGCGGCGGCAACATCGCCTCGGTCGATACCTCACCAGCGCCCAGCCCGGCAGCGAAGCGTTTTGCCGAATTCCGCTTCCAGCTCAATGTGCGCGATTTGAAACATCCTGCAGCAGATTACCGAAAACCTGCACCAGATTCCGCAGGTACGCAAAGTCGTGCGCGAATAGCCCCGCCGCCTGGGAGTTTTACTTTCAGGCTGCTTGTTTCTGCAGGCAGCCTGAAAGCGCGAAAGCAGCTCTGAAACCCTTCCTTTCGTCCGACGAAAGACCTTATGAACAAAACAACCTCGCTGTTCGGCGGCGCCACTGATTATCGCCGGCACCGTTATCGGCGCCGGCATGCTGGCCAACCCCACCGCCACTTCCGGCATCTGGTTTTGCCGGCTCGCTTTTGGTGCTGCTCTCATACCTGGTTTTTCCATGCTCACGTCCGGCTGATGATTCTCGAAGCCAACACCCACTACCCGCACGGCGCCACTTTCGACACCATGGTCAAAGACCTGCTCGGTCGGCCGTGGAATATCGTTAACGGCCCGTCGGTGGCCTTGTGCTGTATCTGCTGACCTATGCCTACATCACCGCCGGCGGCGCCCTGACCGCCGGCGCGCTCGGCGGCTCTGCTGCCGGCACCTCGCCCGACGGCGCGCCGCTGTGGATGGGGCAGCTGCTGTTTGCGCTGGTATTTGCCGGCTGCGTGTGGTGGTCGGCGCGGCTGCGGATCGCTTCACTTCGATTCTGATCGGCGGCCTGCGCTGTCGTTTATCTGGGCAACCGGCGGCCTGATCGGTTCGGCAAAACTGCCGGTGCTGCGCTGATCTCGGCGGCTCCCGCCGATACTTCCTCACTGATATTCGCTGTCGGCGCCGCGCTGCCGGTGTGCCTGGCTTCTTCGGCTTTCACGGTAACGTTTCCAGCCTGCTGAAATATTTCGCGGCGACGCGCGAAAGTGTCGCGCGCATTGTGGGGCGGCACCCCGATCGCGCTGGTGGTTTATGCGCTGTGGCAGCTGGCGTGCAGGGCAATCTGCCGCGCTCCGCCTTCGGGCCGGTGATTGCCGCCGAAGGCAAAGTCGGCGTGCTGATTGCCGAGCTTTCCATTCACCGCCACCGGCAGCATGCCGGCGCAGATTCTCGCGTTTTTCTCCTACACCGCCATCGCCAGCTCCTTTCTCGGCGTCACCCTCGGCCTGTTCGACTACATTACCGATTTGTTCGGCTTTGACGACAGCCGCGCCGGCCGCAGCAAAGCCGCGCTGATTACCTTTTGCCGCCCTTGCTGTTCAGCCTGCGCTGGTACTGGGCGGTTTCGTTACCGTAATCGCCTATGTCGGGCTGGTGGCAACGGTCTGACGGCGCTGACCCCGCCGCGCTGTTGTACGCCGCGCGCAAAAAATTCGGCACCGGCCGCGGCTACAGCGTTTACGGCGGCTACGGCATGATGCTGTGGGTGCTGCTGTTCGGCCTGGCCAACATCGCCGCGATGGTGCTGGGCATGATGGGCAAACTGCGGTGTTTGCCGGGCTGAACCTTCCGCCGTTTCAGGCAGCCTGAAACGGCTTTTTCCGTTTCGCAGCCCTTTTTCAGGCTGCCTTTTCCCGCATAAAGGAGCAAACCATGCAAGAAACCACCCTCAAAATCGGCGGCATGACCTGCGGCGGCTGCGTTGCCAATGCTGAAAAATCCTGCGCGGCATCGACGGCGTCGAACGCGCCGACGTCAGCCTGACGAAGGTCTGCCCGCGTGCCCGCTTCGACACGCAGCGCACCAGCGTAGCCGAGCTGGTCGACGCGGTGGAAGACGCCGGCTTTGATGCCGAAGCAGCCTGAAAACTCCCTTCCCGCCGTTTTCAGATGCAGGCAGCCTGAAACGATGTTTACTGGCGCAGCCGCTCCCATACACGGTGCAGGCTGCTTTGGCGAAAGGACAAACCATGAGCAGGCAGCCTGAACACGCCGGGCACAAACCGTGCCGCTGTGGCGCGCGCCGCCCGACATCCGCAGCCTGGTACTCGCTGCTGGCACACCGGTTGCAGCAGCGCGACTGGGCGGTATGCTCTGCCCGATACCGCCCTGCCGCAGCTACTCTGCCCGCCGCTGCTACCGCCGGCGAAGTCCGCCTGCGGCAGGCGCTGGACGAAACCTCCGCCGCACCCTGCAGTTTGCCCGGCGCCAACCTGCTGGTACCGACATCCTGCCCGGCCGCGATTTGTGGTTGCTGCCGAGCGCCGCCGCAGCCGCAGCCGGCGACTATTTTGCCGCGATTGACGTGCAGGACGGCGAGCCTTGGACTTGCAGGCAGCCTGAAAACGACGGCAAACCCTGGCTATGGGCAGCCTGAAAGCCCGTTTCCCGAACATGTGCTGGTTATCGGCGCGGGGCATTGCCGGTGCCGCCACCGCCTGAGCCGAGCGCGGCGCGGCGTGAAAGTGAGCGTGTTCGACGCCGCGCCCGCCGCCGCCCACGCCGCTTCCGGCAACCCGCCAGGGCCTGCTGCGCCAAAATTTTCCGCCCACGACACCGCCCAAACCGAGCTTCTGCTGTGCGGCTACGGCTACAGCCGCCGCTTTCGCTGGCGCAGCTGTGCCCGAACATGACTGCTGGGGCGGCGACGGCGTGCTGCATCTGGATTACAACGCGACGCCGAGCGCCGCCGCCACGATGCCCTCGCTTCGCGCAAACGCAGCATCGCCACCTGTACCGCCGCGTCGGCGCAGACGAAGCCGCCGCCATTGCCGGCATCAGCATCGGCAGCGGCGCGCGCGCCCACTGTACCGCAGGGTGTGTGCTCAACCCGCCCGGCGCTGGTAACGCGCGCTGCTGGCGCACGAAAACATCACGCTTTTTGCCCGAATACCGCGTTCAGCTGCCGCTCGACGGCGAAACTGGCAGATTGACACGGCCGCGTTTTGCTGGCAGCCACATCGTTTTGTGCACCGGCGCCGGCAGCCTGAACGCCCTGCTGCTGCGCGACTTCCCGCTGCAGACCATCCGCTACCAAACTTCGCTCGCCGCCGCTACCGCCGCCAGCCGCCGTCTGCGCGCCGCCTTATCCGGCGAGAGCTATATTTCCGCCTGGCGCGACGCCCATTGCTACGGCGCCAGCTTCGTCCACCACGACGAAGGCAGCAACTGGCGCGAAGCGGACGAAAACGGCAACCGCGCTGCGCTGGCCAAACTCAATCCCGAACTTTTTGCCGACCTGTCGCCGCTGCCTGCCGCCGCCAGCCTGAAAGCGGACAGACGCACCACGCCGCCCTGCGCTGCGACAGCACGACCACCTGCCGCTCTCCGGCGCGCTGGCCGATGCCGCCGCCATGCGCCGCGATTACGCCAAACCTCGCGCTCGACAAAACTACCGTCTCGCCCAGGCATCCCCGCCGCATGGCTGCCGCAAGCCCACGCCAACACCGCCCACGGCAGCCGCGGCCTGGTCACTGCCCCGCTGTGCGCCGCCGACATCGCCGCGCAAATCTGCAGCCACCCGCGCCCGCTTCTCGCTGCGCCTGCGCCGCGCACTGCACCCCAACCGCGTGATCGCCCGCAGCATCGTCCACGTACCGCGAAAAACCGAGCTGTTTATCACCCGCAAGCCACAGCAAAGCAGCCTGAAAGCCGGTTTTCCGGTTTTCAGGCTGCTTTGAGCTCAGGCTGCTCTGGGACTTTGTGCTAGGGATGCGTCGGCAGGTTTGCGGAAACAGCGCCGCCGCCGATACGGCATGCTGATATCAATAAAACCCGCTCTGCATCCGTTTTCCAATCTGATACAAAAGGGATTCTGCCCGCCCCCCATCATCCCGCCTCGACCTCATCGACGGCCAAGCCGTCGTGCTCTACACCAAGGCGACCGACCGCGCCACCCATTCACACCGCTGACCCCGCCGCCGTCCTCGCTGCCTACGCGCAGGGCGCGCAAACCCTGCACCTCGTCGATTTTAAGCGGTGCCAGCATCTCAACGCGCCGGCAAACCGCGCTGATAGGCGAGTTGCGGCGCAAGCCGCCCGCCCGATACAAGCTGGCGGCGGCATCCGTAGCGCCGCAGAAATCGCCGCCCTGACCCGCGGGCGCGGCGCGCGTCGTCATCGGCTCGATGGCAGTCAGGCAGCCTGAAACCGTCAAAAACTGGTTTGCCCGCTTCGGCGCGGCGCGACTGGTGCTGGCGCTGGACATCCGCATCGAAGGCGGCGTCAAGCGCGTCGCGGTAAACGGCTGGCAGGACACCGCCGCCTTGACGCTGGAAGACACCATCGCCGCTCACCAAAGCGTCGGCCCGCCCATGTGCTCTGCACCGACATCTCGCGCGACGGCACGCTTTCGCGGGCAGCAACACCGCCTCTACCGCGAGCCGGCTTGCCGTTCCCCCGATTTTCCCATTGCTTTTCAAGCATCGGGCGGCATCGGCACGCTGGCCGACATCCAAGCCCTGCAAGATAGCGGCGTGGCAGGCATCATCGTCGGCCGCGCCCTTCTCGAAAACAATTCACCGTAAAGGAAGCCATCACATGCTGGCAAAACGCATCATCCCCTGCTTAGACGTGCGCGACGGCAAAGTCGTCAAGGCGTGCAATTCCGCAACCACGAAACCATCGGCGACATCAGTGCCGCTGGCAGGCAGCTACGCGGCCGAAGGCGCAGATGAGCTGGTGTTTTACGACATCACCGCCTCCAGCGACGGTCGCACCGTCGAAAAAAGCTGGGTGCGGCGCGTCGCCGAAGTCATCGACATCCCCTTTTGCGTCGCCGGCGGCATCAAAAGCGTGGCAGACGCCGAACAAATCTTCGCCGACGGCGCCGACAAAATCTCCATCAACTCGCCCGCGCTCGCCGACCCGGCGCTGATAGAACGCCTCGCCGCACGCTTCGGCGTGCAGGCGGTAGTGGTCGGCATCGATTCCTGGCACGACGCCGCCAGCGACCGTTATCTCGTCAAACAATACACCGGCAGCGAAACCGCCACCCGCCAGACCTGCTCGGCAAACCGCCCTGGGTGGAAGAAGTCCAGCGGCGCGGCGCAGGCGAAATCGTGCTGAACATGATGAACTGCGACGGCGTGCGCCAGGGCTACGACCTTGCGCAACTCGCCGCCATCCGCCGCGTCTCGCCGCGTGCCGCTCATTGCCTCCGGCGGCGCCGGTGAGATGCAGCACTTCCAAGAAGCCTTTCGCCTCGGCTGCGACGGCGCCCTCGCTGCTAGCGTTTTCCATAAACAACATATCCACATCGGCGAACTGAAGCGCTACCTCGCCGCGCAAGGCATCGCCGTGCGGCTGGAAGCGTAGGGCGGGTCTTGACCTGCATCCTGCAAACCATCCTAAACCTAAAGGACATCCCCATGCTCAACCCCGACAACCTCGACTGGCAAAAAAACGACGGCCTCCTCCCGCCATCGTCCAAGACGCTGACAGCGGCCAAGGCGCTGATGCTCGGCTACATGAACCGCGACGCGCTCGCGCGCACACTCGCGGGCGGCCGCGTTACCTTCTACTCACGCAGCAAACAGCGGCTGTGGACCAAAGGCGAAAGCTCCGGCCACTATCTCCACTTCAGCGGGCATCAGCGCCGACTGCGACCGCGACACTCTGCTCATTCTCGCCACTCCTATTGGTGCAACCTGCCACACCGGCGCACAAAGCTGCTTCCACCAATTCGACGGCGCAGCCGAACCCGACTGGGTATTTCTCGCCCGCCTCGAACAACTCATCGCCGCACGCAAACACTGCCGACCCCGAAAGCTCCTATACCGCCCGCCTCACTCGCCGCAGGCAGCAAACGCATCGCGCAAAAGTCGTCGGCGAAGAAGGCGTCGAAACTGCCCTCGCCGCCGCCACTGGCGATAAGGAAGAAAACCATCAACGAAGCCGCTGATCTTACCTACCACCACCGTCTTACTGCAACACGCCGACCTTTCCTGGGCAGACGTCATCGGCAAGCTAAAAGAGCGGCACGGTTAACAGCAAAGCAGCCTGAAAGTTTCAGGCTGCCTGAAGGCCGGCATTACGGCGCGTTGAAATCATCCGGATGCGTAGGGTGCGCACTGCGCACCGAAAACCATTGCCAGCATATTTGGTGCGCAGTGCGCACTATATGAGTTTTCAGGCTGCCTTTGTGTGAAAGGCAGCCTGAAAACTATCGGCACCGCAGCTTAAAGGTTTTTCGGGGACGAAAGCGGCCAGGAGTGCGGTCGTCGGGTTGCCGTGCGACCAGAAATCCAGCATGTTTCCAGCGCGGCGTCGGCGTCGGGCGCGGTGAGAAGTGGGGCGGTTTCAGCCACAGCGCCTGCCAGCATTCGGCTTGCTCCAGCTGGGCGTCGGTGCCGAATTTGGTCGGAAACGCCGTCGCTCATCAGCAGCAGAACCGGCGCGCCTTGGCTCTCGAAAATGCGAGTCGGGCGGCGGTTTCGCCGGCGCCGGCGGTATCGGCGGCGAGAAAACGGGTTTTCGCGGAATATTCGCCGCCAGCCGGCGCGAGCAGGGTCAGGGCTTTTGGCTTTCAGGCTGCCAGGCGGCGATGGCACCGTCGCCGATCTGGCAGGCGGCGGCGAGCCAGCGCTGTTCGTCCAGGCGCAACAGCAGCGCCATGCAGCAGGGTGGCGGCCAGCTGGCGGCGCTCGGTGATGATTTCGTGTTCGGCTACGGCTTTTATCCTGCGCGGCATCGGCGGGCCACGGCGGCGGCAACAGCGGCTCCAGCACGCATCGGCGCTGGGTTTCGTCGGCGGCCTGCGCCCAGACGGGTGCGGATGTCGTCGTTTTGCAGCGCGTTTCGACGCTGCGCACGGCGCTGAACGGCGATTTCGGGCCGTAGCGCGAGAGGCGGCGCTGCCGGGCGCCGTCGGACACCGCCAGCACGGCGGCTTGGCTGCCGGCGTGCCAGAGTACGGCGAAGTCGTCGTCGCAGCAGCTGCCGTTGTGGGCGTGGCTGCGGCCGCGGCGGCGGGCGGCGACGATGCGCCCGTGCGGGGTGGCGATCAGGCGGCGGGGCGCCGTCGCTTTTGTAAAAGGGCGCAGGTCGGCCGGCGCGGGCAGGTTGCGCACAGGCTTTTGGGGTCGGGGTTGATGTACAGGGTTTGTTCGGCGCTGCTCGTCGGCGTAGAAATGGCGCAGCAGGATGCTGCCGTGGCGGTCGGGCGTGCCCGCTGATTTGGGCGTGTTCGGCGTCCCAGTTCAGGCCGCAGGGCGGGTCGAATTCGATGCGCCTCGGCGGGGAAATCCTGCGGGCAAGGCGGCGGCATAGGCTTCGCCCTGGCGGCTGCTTTGGCAGCGGCGGCAGTTTGCCGGTGCGGCGGGCGCGGGTCTAGCGGGCGCGGAAGAATGGGGAAGATTGGCATGGCAGACTCGGCGGCGGCTTCGGATTCGGTTGTGGATGCGGCGGGCGCGGTGGCAGGTTCGACGGCTGTGGTGCGCGGTGCGGCACCCTACGGTTTTCAGGCTGCTTCGGCAGCATTTCGGCAAAGACAAAGGGCGGTTCGGCGGCTGCGGTGTCGGGATGGCTTTCAGGCTGCCTGCGGCGTCGTGCCCGTTGTTATCGTCGGCCAGCTGCCAGCCGTGGTCGCGAGTTTTCGACGTGATCGCCGAAAGGGCGGTCGCGGCGGTGGTCGCGGCGGGAGAAGGTTCGGCAAAGGCAGCGCTGCTGGCGGCATCCAGCGGCTGTGGCTGAGTGCGTTCGATGCTGAAGCCTTCGCGCGTAGGCGGTGCGGTGGGCGGCGCATAATCGGCGGCAAACTGCTGCCAGCTCTCTTCCAGCAGCCGCAGCAGGTGGCGTGGCGGCGGATAAATTCCGCCAGCTGTTTTATCGCCTGCGGCTGCCAGCTTTGCAGGTGGTGGGGGAGGATGCCGGTCATGGGTTTTCTTTCGTGGGGCAGGCAGCCTGAAAGGCGGTTTGGCGGTTTTCAGGCTGCCTGAAGCGGTCGTCTTAGCCGCGCAACGGGCGATGTCGAAGTCTTCGCCGCGCTGCCCATGTAGATGGTCCGCTGGCAGCCGGGTGAGGTAACTCTCGCCGTCGCCGTCCACGCAGAAAAATCTGGCCGCAGGGAGCAGCTGACAGCCCGTAGCGGGCGCCGCAGTGGGGCAGCCGCCGCCGCCTTCGAGCATGGAGGTGGAGACGGTTTGGGTGTTGGTGCGGGTGTCCGACCATTCGGCAAAGTCGCGCTCGGCGGGGGTAGGCGCCGGCGTAGCGGTAAACCTGCGCCGGTTTTTGTTGAAAAACGGGGATGTGCCCCAAATCGGGCAGGCGCTCGTATTTCATCAGATAGGGCAGGCGGCTTTTTGGCGCACAGGCCGGTGATGATGACGTAGTTTTTCATCCACCGCCGCCGCGTCGCCAAGGTCTTTTAACCAAAGAGAGCAGCGGGTTGCCGCCGGCGAGGGGCTTTATCGAGCGTGAGCGGGGCGTCGATACCCAGGCTGCGGCTTTGCGCGGAAAACCGACTGCGAAATCCAGCTGATAAAGGGCTTTGAAATCGGCTTCGCCTTCGGTGTTCAGGCGCAGGGTGTGGCGGCTGATGCCGCTTAGGAGCGACAAAGTCGGCAAAGGGGCCGATGCCGATGGAAACCAGCGTGGCGCGATGGTCGAAATCACGCCGCCAGCGCTCGAGGGCAGCCGTAGGGTCGTCGGTGGCTTTGCCGTCGGACACAAATACACCAGCGGGCTGTAGTCGCCCTGGCGTCTCGGCGCTGCCGCGCACCACCTGGCGATCGATTTCGTCCATACAGCACGTCCAGCGCCTTGCCGATGGACGTGCCCGAGCCCATCGGCAGCCGCGGCGGATAGAAGGAAAAACAGTTCCACCAGCGGCGCCAGCGTGCGCGCCACGCCGGCAAAGGCGATCACCGAAAGATGCACCGTTTCCAGCGCGTAAGGGTCGCTGCGCAGCGAGGTGAGCAGCGCATCTATCCCTTCCCGCATGCGGCGCAGGTTGTCGCCCGCCATACTTTCGGAAACGTCTATCACTACCGGCAACGGCGCATGGAAAAACCCTCAATTGAAAAAGAAAACGGGATTGTGCCACAGAAGCGCCGCGCGGCATGGCATAATCGCCGCCAGCTGCAATCCGTGAAGAAAGGAAGCGATATGATCCTGTTTGTCTGCCTGGGCATCTCGCCGCTCGCCGCTGGCTCGAATACATGATGCGCGACACCGCCGCCAAACGCGGCTGATGCTGGAAACCGCCAGCGCCGGCACATCCGGCTGGCACGACGGCGAAGGCATGCACTGCGGCAGCGCCGATATTCTCGACGGCCTGGGCATCGCGTCCAACGGTTTTCACCAGCCGCCGCGTGCGCAGAGCGATTCGGACGAATTCGACCACATTATGGTGATGGACGACAGCAATCTGGCCGATATGCAAGCGCGCTTCGGCCGCCGGTACCGCAGCAGATATTCAAAATCACCGACCTGGTCGGCAACCGCCCTACGACCATATCCTCGACCCGTGGTTCACCCGCAACTTCATCCCAAACCCGCGACCTGCTCGCCGCCTGCTGCGAAGAAATCGCCGACAGGCTGCAGGATGGGCGGCTGCACAGCAGCAGGGTTCGAATGCGGCGCTTGCCGCGTTTGCCGTGCCGGAATGGAAAAGCGCAGCCTGAAAATTTAAAAACGGCTTTTCAGGCTGCTTCCAAATGTTCCTGATCGTGCAGGCGGCGGATTTTTGGTAATGGTTTCGCTGTCGGTATCGTCGATGCGCAGCAGGAAGACTTCGGATTGCGCGGGCGCACTTGCAGTTCGAAAGTGCGGAAATGGTGCATGTCGATGCCGTGTTGCGGCCGATCAAGCTGCCGCACAGCAGCAGGCCGATCCAGCCGTGGCCGAAAACGGTGTATGCCGTCGGGCAGGCGGAAGAAATGGGCGCGGGTGTCGGCGATGCGGCGGTAGAACGATGCGAAGCTGTCGCAGTCTCGCCGTCGCGGTAGTCGGATCGTTGCGCTGCCAGTAGGCTTCGGAGAGTTGTTTGAGCCGGTAAAGTTTTGCCCGTCGATATGGGCGAAGGAGATAGTTGAAATCTGTGCAGATCGTGCAGCACTTCGGCTTCTCAGGCTGCTTTTGTTCGGAGGTAGGGGCGGGCGGTTTGTTGGGTGCGCAGATAGGGAGACGAATACGGCATCGGGCTGCGGGTGTGTTCGCGCAGCCATTGGGCAAAGGCTTGCGGCCTGGGTTTGGCCGAGTTCGGTGATGGGGATTTCGGCGTTGCGGTAGCTGACAAGGCCGCCGTGCGAGGGCATGGCGTTGGCGGCGCTTTGGGCGTGGCGGATGAGGTAGATGTTTTTCATATTCTGTTTTCCTTTCGTGTTGGGCGGTGGGCTTTCAGGCTGCCCTGAAAGGGACGGAAAGCAGCCTGAAAACCTAGTTTCGGTTTTCAGGCTGCTGGTTTAGACGTTTACTGCTTCGGCTTTTTCGTTGTATTCGTCGATTTCGTTAAAGTTCATATAACGGTAAATCTGGTCGCCCTGTTCGTTGATGATGCCGATATTGGCTTGGTATTCTTCAACGGTGGGGATTTTCTGCCGAGTTTGGAGCAGATGGTCGCCAGTTCCGCCGAGCCGAGGTAAACGAAGGTGTTTTTGCCCAGGCGGTTGGGGAAGTTGCGGGTGGAGTGGACATTACGGTGGCGCCTTCGCGTACCTGCGCCTGGTTGCCCATGCACAGCGAGCAGCCGGGCATTTTCCACGCGGACGCCGGCGCGGCCGAGTACGCCGTAGTGGCCTTCGTCGGAAAGCTGGTGGGCGTCCATTTTTGGTGGGCGGCGCCATCCACAGGCGCACGGGGATGTCGCTCTTGCCTTCGAGCAGCTTGGACGCGGCGCGGAAGTGGCCGATGTTGGTCATGCACGAGCCGATGAACACTTCGTCGATCACGGTGCCGGATTTTTCCGACATAAAGCACACGTCGTCGGGGTCGTTCCGGGCAGGCGATGATGGGCTCTTTGATGTCGTCCATGTTGATTTCGATGACGGCGGCGTATTCGGCATCTTTATCGGCTTCGAGCAGTTGCGGATCGGCCAGCCATTTTTCCATGGCTTTTGATGCGGCGCTCGAGCGTGCGCGGGTCTTTGTAGCCGTCAGCAATCATGTTTTTCATCAACACGATATTGGACTGCATATACTCGATAATCGGCTCTTTGTTGAGCTTGACGGTGCAGCCGGCGGCGGAGCGTTCGGCGGAAGCGTCGGTCAATTCAAAAGGCTTGTTCGACTTTCAAATCGGGCAGGCCTCGATTTCGAGAATGCGGCCGAGAAGATGTTTTTCTTACCGGCTTTAGCCACGGTGAGCAGCGCCTTGTTTGATGGCATACAGCGGAATGGCGTTGACCATGTCGCGCAGGGTTACGCCCCGGTTGGAGCTTGCCTGAAAAACGCACGAGCACGGACTCCGGGCATATCCAGCGGCATCACGCTGGTGGCGGCGGCAAAGGCCACCAAACCCGAGCCTGCAGGGAAGGAGATGCCGATGGGGAAGCGGGTGGCGAGTCGCCGCCGGTGCCGACGGTATCGGGCAAGAGCAGGCGGTTGAGCCAGGAGTGGATCACGCCGTCGCCCGGGCGCAAGGCCACGCCGCCGCGCGTGGAGATAAATTCGGGCAGCTCTTTGTGGGTTTTCACGTCAACGGGTTTCGATAGGCGGCGGTGTGGCAGAAAGACTGCATCACCATGTCGGCGGAGAAACCCAGGCAGGCGAGGTCTTTTGAGCTCGTCGCGGGTCATCGGCCGGTGGTGTCCTGCGAGCCGACGGTGGTCATGCGCGCGGTTCGCAGTAAGTGCCGGGCGCACGCCTTGGCCTTCGGGCAAACCGCAGGCGCGGCTGAAACCATTTTTGCGCCAGCGTGAAACCGGCCTTGCTCTCGGCGGGGGCTTTGGGCAGGCGGAATTTGTCGGATGCGGGCAGGCCGAGCGCTTCGCGGGCTGGCGGTGAGACCGCAGCCGATAATCAGGTTGATGCGGCCGCCGGCCTGCACTTCGTCGAGCAAGACTTCCGATTTCAGGGCAAATTCGGCCACGGTTTCGCCGTTTTTCACGATTTTGCCTTCGTAAGGGCAGGATATCGACCACGTCGCCCATTTTCAGCGCGGAGACGTCCACTTCAATCGGCAGCGCGCCCGGAGTCTTCTTGCGTATTGAAGAAAAATCGGCGCGATTTTGCCGCCGAGACACACGCCGCCGAAGCGTTTGTTCGGTACAAACGGAATGTCCACGCCGGTATGCCAGATGACGGAGTTGGTGGCGGATTTGCGTGAAGAGCCGGTGCCGACCACGTCGCCGACATAGGCCACGGGATGGCCTTTGGTTTTGAGCTCTTCCAAGAGCTTTGATCGGGCCGACTTCGCCCGGCTTTGTCGGGATTGATGCCCTCGCGCGGGTTTTTCAGCATCGCCAGCGCGTGTAGCGGAATATCGGGCGCGACCAGGCATCGGGCGCGGGGAGAGATCGTCGGTATTGGTTTCGCCGTCTACTTTAAATACGGTAACGGTGATTTTTCCGGCACTTTTTCGCGCGCGGTAAACCATTCGGCATCCGCCCACGACTGCAATACTTCTTGGCGTGGACGTTGCCTTTTTCGGCTTTTTCCCTGCACGTCGTGGAAGGAATCAAACATCAGCAGCGTGTGTTTCAAACCTTCGGCGGCGATGGGGGCGAGCTGTCGTTGTCCAGAAGCTCGATCAGGGATGGATGTTGCAGCCGCCGAGCATGGTGCCCAGAAGTTCGGTGGCGTATTCGGGGAAATCAGCGGGTTTTGACGGGCGCTGCCTTCGGCAACGGCGGCAAGGAAGAGAGGCTTTCACTTTGAAGCGTCGTCCACGCCGGCGGCACGCGGTGGCGAGCAGATCGACCAAAAACTGATGGTCTTCGCCGGCGGGCGGGTTTTTGAGCAGTTCGACCAGATCGGCGGTTTGCTGGGCGGAGAGGGGCAGGGCGGGAATGCCCAGAGCGGCGGCGCTCGGCGGCGGCCCTGGCGGTACATTTCTAACATTTCGGGTTCCTTTTCGTTCGTGTTTTTCTTGTGTGTCGCACACCTGGCGAACCGCGCTTAGACGCTTGCATCATAAACTAATTTTACAAAAACTTGGCAAATCCTTAATGGCGGCGGCAGGGGGGCGAAAACCATAATTTGCCAAACAAAAGAGCCGTTTTCAGACTGCCTGAAACGGCAGATGGGGCGGGCAGCAGTTTTTGCAAGTTCTGCTCGCATTGCGATGCCAGCGTGTGCAGGTCGGTGCTGCGCAGAGCGGCCGCCGTTTCGGCGCGATGCGACGCAGATTGGCCGGCGTGATTGACGGTGTTGCCGAGCATAAACGGGCTGTCGGTTTCCAGCACGATGCTCCGGCCGGCAGTTCGGCGGCGGCGCGCTGCGCCTTGCGGGCATTGGGATTGAGCAGCAGCGAGCCGATGCCGATCAGCAGGCCGGCGTCAATGAGCGCGCGTGCTTCTTCCAGGCTGCCTGAAAAAGCGTGGGCATGCCGCCGCAGTCAAACGCAGTTTCGCGCAGCAGGCGCAGAATGTCGGCGGTGGCGCGCAGATTGTGCAGGATAAGCGGCTCGGCGGTAGCGCTGCGCCAGTTCGAGCTGGGCGGCGCAGCGCGGCCTGTTGGACGGCTTTGTCCGGCATATCCGGCCGCGGCAGGTAGTCGAGCCCGATTTCGCCCACCACAGCTGCGTGGGTTCTGCCGCAGCATGTCTTCCAGCTGCGCCAAACGGTCGATGGTGGTTTTCAGGCTGCCTGAAAACATTTCGCCGGCGTGCCACGGATGGATGCCCAGCGCCAGCGCGCACGCCGGCGATGTCTTTGAGCGCCAGCACCCGCGTGCCAGTCGGCAGCACAGGCGGCGGAACGACAAAGCCGCCAACGCCGGTACGCATGAGCCTGCGCCAGCGTTGCCGCCAGCTGCGGCGAATCGACAAACGGCATCGCCCGCCAGCAGCGGATCGGCCAGATGGCAATGGGTATCGGTAAGCATGGCGCGATTGTGGCGCAGGGCGGCTGGCGGGCGGACTATCGGCGCGATATGCCGCCCGATTTTTCAGGCTGCCTTCGGCAAGACAAAGGCAGCCTGAAAAATATGCCCATCCCGTGGCGGGCGGGCGCCGTTTTCAGGCTGACTGCGGTTTATCAAAGCTGCGGCAGACGTTACAATGCCGCCCTTTGCGATTTCAAACAAAGGCCGAACCATGACCGTAAAAACCGTTTCGCCCCCAGCCCCACCGGCTATCTGCACATCGGCGGCGTGCGCACCGCGCTGTATTCCTGGGCGTTTGCCAAACACCACGGCGGCGAATTTCCTCGCTGCGCATCGAAGACACCGATTTGGAGCGCTCCACCGCCGAATCGGTGCAGATTATTCTCGACGGCATGAAATGGGTGGACTGGATGCCGACAACGAACACCGCATCGTTTACCAGACCCAAAACTTCCCCGCGCTATAAAGAGCTGATTCAAAACTGCTGGCCGACTAGGCCACGCTTATCACTGCTATTGCAGCAAGGAAGAGCTGGCCGCCATGCGCGAAAAAGCCGAGCGCGAAGGCACTGCCACCTACGATCGGCGCTGGCGCCCCGAGCTCCGCAAAACCCCGCCTGAACCGCTTACCGCGAGCCGTTGTCCGCTTCAAAACCCCGATCGACGGCGTAACCATTTGGAACGACTTGGTAAAAGGCGAAATTTCCATCCCCAATTCCGCGCTCGACGATCTGATTATCGCCCGCGCCGACGGCACGCCCACCTCACAACTTCTGCGTGGTCGCCGACGATTTCGATATGGGCATCACCCACGTAATCCGCGGCGACGACCATGTGAACAACACCCAAAACAAATCAATATTTTCAAAGCGCTGGGCGTGAACTGCTGCAGTACGCCCACCTGCCGATGATACTCGAACGAGCAGGCGCAAAATTTTCGCAGCGCAGCGGCGACACCGTTGCCATCACCGAATTCGACAGCCTGGGCATCCCGCCCGAAGCCATGCTCAACTATCCTGGCACGGTCTGGGCTGGGCGCACGCACGACGAATTTTTCACCATGCGCCAGTTTGTCGAATGGTTTGATTTGAAAGACGTGTCTTCGTCCGCCAGCCGCATGGACATGAAAAACCGTACTGGATCAACGGCGAGCACATCAAAGCGGCGGATAATGCCGCGCTGGCCGAGCTGGTACGGCCGCGCTTGGAACAACAAGGCATCGTCCTCGCCGGCGCCCCGCGCTGGTCGACGTGCTGGCGTTGGTCAAAAGACCGCGCCCAAGATTTGAACGCGCTGGCCGACGAATGCGCCTATTTCTACCGCAAAGCCGTCCCCGCCGAAGCCGACGTTGCCAAACACTGGGACGACGAAGCTCCCGCACGCATGCAGCGCTTTGCCGCCAAACTCGAAGCGCTGCCCGGAAGGCGATTGACGGCGAAGGCATCCACGCCCTGTTCAAACCCTTCTGCGACGAAGAAGCGCATCAAAATGGCAAACTCGGCATGCCCCTGCGCCTGGCCGTCTGCGGCACCGCCAAAACCCCGTCGGTCGATGCCGTGCTGGCGCTGATCGGCAAAGAAGAAGTACTGCGGCGGATGCGCGGTTAGACCGTTACTATTGATAAAAGCAGCCTGAAAACCGGGAGAACCAGTTTTCAGACTGCTTTTTGTTCTTTTTGCCCGGTAGCCAGCGCATCGCCATGCCGTGAAACGAACGGTGCTGATTATCGCCCACCGCCTGCCTATTCTACGAATGGCGTACCGTATTATCGTCGTGGACAAAATTCAGTTAATATAGTATATTTGATTAATCTAAGTATTTATTATTGCTGAGATTTGTATATTTATAAGCTATGAAAAATCTTTTTCTTGATTTCATTATTTTTATTCTGGTAAGTATGATATGGGTATCTTGCAGCACCTATTTTCTAAGCCATTGTATTTGGCACATGGAGAACAACCCAAATTTTTATATTGATTCCACAGGAAAAAGGAACAAAATATTTTAAAAACTAGATAATGGAAAATACAGTATATTATGCGATCGAACTGTAAAATGAAATAAGAGAGAGCATTTGTGATGCTGAAATAGATTGAGCATGTAACGTTAGTTATTGCCATTACCAAGAGAATGACGGCAGATTATTTCCAGCTCGCACTTGAAGAAATTAAGCTACAAAGATAAAAATAAAACTATGGATTTTACTGTTTCCGGCAGAATAGTGGAGTTAAATAACAATACAGCCTATTTTACACAATATTTAATTTTCTTTTATGATGATAATAACTATACGCCCATAATAACAATGCTCTTCCATGTGGATAAAAATTTAACATTACGCGCTTGTTTGTCTGGGTTCAATAATGAGTTTTTATATCTTTTCCGCATTAATTAAGTATGTGAGTTTTGTTTGCTATTTAAAGTATAGCAAGCGGATCTGTAGGGTTGCGCACCGCATCGCAAGCAATAAGCGGCTGCTGGTAAATGATAAATGGTGTGCCCCTACGTTTGGAAAATCAATGAAAAAGGCAGCCTGAAAGCCGCAAATTGGTTTTTCAGGCTGCCTTCGCCATTCGCGCAACGGCTAATCCGTCTGTGCAAACCGTTCCGGCGCCCAGTGGTTCGCGGCCGATTAGGGCGGCGAGGAGAAGTGTCGGCGCAGGAGCCTTGTTGCAGCAGGCGGATGCTGTCGAGGCTGAGAAAACCGTTACTCAGAAGATTGGTGAGCGGCAGCATGGGTTTGAGCAGGGTTGAGGAATGGGCAGAATTGTGGCGGGGGCTTTGCCGTGCAGGGTGCAGCGCAGGATGGCGAGATAGCCGGCAGCGTGGTTTTGAGCTGCCGCCATTTCGACAATGCTGCCGGACGGGGCGGACAGCAGCGCGACCAAAGCCGTCGGCAACATCTTCGGCGTGTACGGGCTGCAAGTCGAAGGCAGCCTCCGGCGGGCAGGGGCAGAACGCTCAGGCGGGCGAGTTTGATAAACAGCTCGCAGCTGGTGCCGCCGCGCCCGTACACTACCGACGGGCGGGCGATGGCGGTGTCGATGCGTTCAACACGGCATCGTCGCCGCGTCCTTTGCTGGCGAGAAAGGGGCGAAATGGGCGGCGTCGGCGCCGAGTGCGGAGAGCTGCACCCAGCGGCGCACGCCGGCTTCCCGCGCCCAGGCGGTCCAGCAGGGCGGGTGTGCGGTGGTGGACGGTTTCCAAAACGCCGGCATGGCGGCTCATCACGCCGACGCAGTTCACCACCGCATCGCAGCCTGCCAACAGCGGCATGGCGGCATCTTGGCGCAGGCGCAGCAAATCGAGGTCGGCATGCGGCGGGGTGCGGACGCTGTGGCCGGCATCACGCAGACGGCGGGCGGTGCGGCGGCCGATAAAAGCCGCCGGCGCCGAGCAGCAGGATGTTCATGGGGCTTCCTTGTGTTTGGGGATGGGCAGTCTGAAAAGGGCTGTCAGCGGTTTTAGCTGCGCAACTCCGCTTTCGCTACGCAGGCTGCCTTTGGGCTTGAGCGGGAATGTTAAGCGCCAAACATTTGGTTTTCAGGCTGCCTGAAATTGGCGTAGCCATTGGGCGGCACGCTCTTGCACGGCTTCGCTGGTGTGGATATTGGCGCGGCGGCTTTGCTGCAGCAGCCGGATAACAGTCGGGCTGGGTGTGGGATTTTGCCGCAGCAGAAATTCGGCATAGGCAAGTTTCTCGTCGCCGCCTTTACCTAAGGCTTGGCGGTACCAGTATTCCGCCCGCCGTGTTTTTGCTGGACTTGTCCAATAAATCTGCCAGATTGCTGACGGCAGACGAATCGCCTCGCGCGAATGGCGCGGCGGTACCAGCGCACGGCTTGGCAGCGGTTTTGCGCGGTGCCTGGCCGTATTCGCAGCACACGGCAAGCAGGTTGTAACAGTCTGCTTCGCCCAGCGCTGCGCCGCGCTGCAGGCAGGCGAAGGCTTGCATCCAGTCTTCGTTTTGGTAGGCGGTTGGGGCGTTTGGATGGTGGGACATGGGGATCTCCTTCGGCGCGGCAGGCAGCCCTGAAATAGTGTGGCCGGATTTTCAGGCTGCCTGCGTCCTAGTATTTCATCATCAGCCGGCGGGCGGTGGCGTTTTGCTTGGTGCAGTAAGCCCGCATCTGCTGCGGGTTGTTGCGGATGCGGCCGACTTCGCGGGCGCGCGGGGCGGTGAAGGCGTGCAGCCGGCTCTGAACGGCTTCTTTTTGGGCGGCGTATTTGCCGGCAACCAGCGCTCGCAGCGGTTTACGCGCGCAGGTGGGCGTCGAATTTTCCGGCGGCGAGCGTCGGACTGCCGGTTCGGGCAGGCATGAAGACCATGATTTCCATATTGTCGCGGAAGATCGTTCGCATTGTTCCAGCTGCCCGCCGGCGGCGGCGATCAGGGGCTGGCGAGCAGCGGGTGAGCAGAGCTTTTTGTCATGGTGCTTTCCCTCTGGTTAAGAAAAGGGTTGGCAGGCAGCCCGAAAAACGGTCGGACGGGCTTTCAGGTTGCCAATTCAGGGAACCGGCGCCGCTTGGCGGGCGGGATATGGCAGACGCCGTCTTCGCATTGCGGGCGCGGCGAGCAGCCAGCGCGGCAGGCGGTAGCGGTTGCGGGCGAACAGCGGGTAGCCCCAGTCGGCGATTTGAGCGCAGCAGCGGCAGGTTCCAGATGCGGCTTTAGGGGGCGGCCTTCGCATTCGGCGTACATCAGGCGCAGTGCGCTCATGCCTTTGAGAACGGCGCCGTCGCTGCGGACGATATGGATATAGGTCATGGCGTCGTTCGGGCTGATGCCGTATTGCGCGAGCTCGGTTTCGCTGCCCTGCACGGGCACGGCTTTCAGGCTGCCGCTGCGGTTTTTCCAGCGTTAGCGCCATTTCGCGCACGCACAGCGGGCATTGGGCGTCGTGAAAATAGTGGTGTTTCATATTTTGGTTCCGTTTTTGGGTAACTGCGTTGGAACTTCGCTTTCAGGCTGCTTGCGGAGGCTTGGGCAGGGCGAAGGAGGCGGTGAGCAGGGATGCGGCGGTGCACAGCACGACCAACTTCAGGGTATCCGGCGAGGTAAGAATAAAGGGAGATAACCGCGCCGCCATGCCGTGGCGGCGCCTCGCACATGCTGGCGCAGAAAAGCCGGCTGCATTGCGGTAGGGGCGGATAAGGCAGAGTATCAGTCCGCACAGCAGCGCAAGGGGCGAGCCGACGGTAGCGCCTATCAGCATAAACAACAGCAGATTGCTTGCCATCTGTACCAAATCGGCTATCAGCGCCTGCGAAAGGGGATACAGAGCCGGCGGCGACAGGCCGGCGTCGGCAAACGGCAGATAAAACAGCAGATAGACACGCTGCCTGCCGCACCGCCGCCGTGGCGTAGAACACCAGCAGGTTGAAAACGGGATAGTCGCGGTCGGAATCGCCCACGGCACAGCCTTTCCAATCAGAAAATACGGTGTGGCGCCTGGGACTGTTTTGCTACCCTGCAGGCAGCCTGAAAGGTTGGCGGGTTTTCAGGCTGCCTGAAACCGGCCATCGGCGGGTTTCATCACCATCAGGAAATAAATCACACAGCGTGGCGCAGAAGGCGGGGGTAGCCCAGCTCCCAGATTTTTCGCATAACGCCAGTATTGCGCGAGCATGGTACCGCCGCTTTGCGCCGTTTGTGCGATTTTTGCCATTTTAACGCAGCCACGCCACCGGCAGCCAGCACGCGCCGCACAGGGCATACAGCGCCAGCGTCATCACAATCCATTTCGTATCCCACGCCCAGCCGGCTTCCAAATCATCCAGCTGCCCGAAGCGAGCTGGAATATCACGTGGGCGTGGTGAACCCACCAGTCGGCCTTTCACGCACCGGCTCACCACCGACTGCGCTTCCAGCGACCGCTGCGGTTTGCCCAAAAGATAAAACGCCGTGCCAGCCGGGTGCCCACCATCAGCGTCGCCGACAAAATATGCAGGGTTTTCACGATTAAATAAGCACTCATTTCCGTCTCCTGTTCGCGTCAAACAAATAAAACATCACCGCCGCAATCGGCACATTCTTCACCAAAGGCGCAAAACGGATGCGCCCACATCTGCAACAGCCTGAAAGCGACAATCGCGCTATATACCAGCACAACCGCCGCCTGCCGCCGCCCAAACCACGCCCGATGCCGCAGCCGCGTGGCGCAGCCCAGCCCGAAAAACACGTCCAACGCACGCGGGGAAAGCGCAAACGGCGGCACGCGATAGGCAGCCTGAACGCCCACCTGCGCGAGCAAATCCAACGACTGCGGCAGCGCAAACAGCGCAGGGCTGAGATGCCGCTCCACAGCCATAAAAGGCGATGGAGCAGACCAGATAGTTTTTGGTTTCTCATGTTTATTCCAAAATTTCTGTTAAAACAGAAATAGAGTATTATTTGGGGCTGTACTAGATAAGCAGTCATGTTAGACTGCAAAAATGAAGATAACCCATTGTAAACTAAAGAGTATTCGAAAAGAAACTGCTTCAGTTTTTGTACTCGAAGTTACCGCCCGTTCAGCCGCCGATTTGTTGGGCATCCACCCCAATTCGGCAGTGCTGTTTACCGCAAGATTCGCGAGAGTCATCAGCCATCATCTTTCACTGGAAGTCGATACGGTTTTTGACGGCTCGGTTGAGTTGGACGAGAGCTATTTTGGCGGGACACCGCTAAAGGCAAACGCGGGCGCGGTGCGGCGAGGAAAGGTGGCAGTCTTTGGCATTCTCAAACGCGGCGGCAAGGTTTATACCGTGGTAGTTGAGAATGCTAAAAAGAGACGTTATTTCCTGTTATCACAAAGAAAAATTATGCGAGACAGCATTGTCTGATACGGATTGTTTGAGCAGCTATGATGTGTTGGATGTAAGCGGATTTACCCACCACCGCATTAATCACAGCAAGCTGTTTGCCGACAGACAAAACCATATCAACGGCATTGAAAACTTTTTGGAATCAGGCAAAGCGCGTACTGCGCAAATATAATGGAATCGACCGTAAATCTTTTCCCGCTGTTCTTGAAAGAATGCGAGTTCCGTTTTAACTTTGGCGCACCTTCCGAGCAGCTTAAAGTGCTGCGCCGGTGGTGTGAAATTTAGAGCTTATCTAGTACAGCCCCAAAAATTTTTGCAGATATGGGGACTGTTTTTGTTAAAGCCTTCGGCTTTCAGGCTGCCCTAATCGGTTCGCACAGCGCAGCCTGAAACGCGGTTTACAGCGCCTGGGCAACACAATGGCAGATAAAATCGCCGCCGACAATCCACCCACGCAGGCAGTCCACACAGCAGCCAGCTGCCGTCATGCGCCCAAACCAGCCCCATCGCTGCGCTTGCCAACGCGCCACCGCTACGCCAAAGCTTTTCACGTTGCTCCCTCGAATACTCGCGCGCAAAAACGCCAGCAGCACGCCGCACAACGCAGCAGGCAGCGTGCCCGTTGCCACGCCCAAAGCCATGCCCAGCAGCCACAACTCCCCAACCCTGCGCCAAAAAGCCTGCCCGATTGCCAGCAGCACCAGCAATCCGCCCAAGCCGCCGCCCAACAGCGTAAACACGGCAATCACCCGCGCATTCGGGTATTCAGGCTGCCTTTTTGGCAAGATAGGCATACGCCGACACTGGCAAGCGCAAGGGCGGCTAAGGAAAAATCATCAGTGCTCATGGGTTTGCCTTTCAGGCTGCCTTGAAATCGCGGTACTGCGCCTAACGCAGCAGCTTCTGTATTCCCGCGCCCAGTTTCAGGATTTTGCCATCGCGCCCACCCGACAGGCGCAGCATTTCGTTGGTCCAGGCGGTGAGCGTGCCGATAAAGTCGCGGGTTTGGCTGATGCGGCGGCGCACGTCTTCGTTTTCCTGGGCAAACTCAGGGGCTTTCCATCAGCGTTTGCAGAAACCGCAAAGTCGGCTCGATTTTTGCGCGCTGGCGCTCGCGCAACAATGGTGCGAACAGCGTCCATACATCGTCGGAAGTGGCAAAGTGGTCGCGCCGATCGCCCATAATGTGTACCGTCTGCACCAACTGCCAGCTTTGCAGCTCTTTGATGCTGGTGCTGACATTCGAGCGCGCACGCCGAGGGTTTCTGACGATTTCTTCGCATTCATCGGCCGCCCGATAATGTGAGAGCAGCGCGTGAATCTGCGCCACGGTGCGGTTCACGCCCCATTTGGCACCCATCTCGCCCCGAGTGCAGGACGAATTTTTCAGTAGTCGGATTCAGTTTCATGGCGCGCAGTTTAGGATTGCGGTTATTTCTGTCAATACAGAAATAAAAGTTTTCTGCGTGGGGATATTAAGGCAGCCTGAAAAAGTCAGGTTGGTGATGGTGCGCGGTGCGCACCTATAGTTGTTTTCAGGCTACCGCGCGTGGTGCGGGCAGCCTGAAAGTCTGTTGATCTCGATTGTTTGACGGATGCAGCCTGAAAAACGTTTTTCGCTTTGGGTGGGGCAGGGGCGGTGGGCAAACGCTTTTTCAGGCTGCCTACATCGCGCTGCGTTAGCGCTGCCGCCTTCGGGCAGGTCCATCTGATGTTTTGGCTGGGGTCTTTGATGTCGCAGGTTTTGCACTGCACGCAGTTGGCGGCGTTGATGCGCAACCTCCGGGGCGACCGTTTTCTGACGATTTCGTAAACGCCGGCGGGGCAGTAGCGGGTTTCGGGCTGGCGTATTCGCGGTAGTTGAGGTTGATGGCAGCGCGGGGTCGCGCAGTTTCAGGTGTACGGGTTGGTCTTTCGATGCGACAGATTGGCGAGAACACGCCGCTTAAGCGGGATCGAAACTGATTTCGTTGTCGGGCTCGTAGTTGATGGGCGGCAGGCGGCGGCTTTTTCAGGCCGCCGTGGTCGGTGCCGTGGTGTTTGATCGTCCACGGTGTGCGGCCTTTGAAAATATATTGTTCGAGCGCGGTGTAGGCAAAGGCTGACCATGCCCCATTTGAAGGAAGGGCGGATATTGCGGGCGGCGTGGAGTTCGCGGTAGAGCCAGCTTTGCCGAAAAAGCTGCTGGTAGGATGCGGCTTCGATTGCTTTTCAGGCTGCCCTTCGCTGCAGTCACGCAAAGCGGCAGCAGCGCTTCGGCGGCGAGCATGCCGGATCTGATGGCGGTGTGGGTGCCTTTGATGCGCGGTACGTTGAGAAGCCGGCGCCGTCGCCAATCAGCGCGCCGGGAAGCCGAGTTTGGGCAGACTGCAGGCCGCCTTCGACCAGCGCGCGCGCGCGTAGGCGATGCGCGGCCGCCGGCGAGCATTGGGGCGGATGGCGGGTGATTTTTGAAACGCTGGAATTCTTCAAAGGGCGAGAGATAGGGGTTTTGATAGTCCAGCCCGACTCACAAAGCCGATGGCGATTTGGTTGTCGTCCATATGGTAGATAAAGCGAGCCGCCGTAGGTTTTGGTATCGAGCTACCAGTCGGGTGGTGTGCACCGCCAGCCGCTTTGCGACTGGCCGGGCGGCACTTCCCAGATTTCTTTCGATGCCGATGCCGTAGGTTTGCGGCTGGCTGCCGGCATCCAGATTGAAGCGGCGGATCAGGGTTTTGGTCAGCGAGCTGCGTGCGCCTTCGGCAAACAGGGTTTGCTGCGCGTGCAACTCCATCCCCGGCTGGTGGTTGTCGCCGCGCGTGCCGTCTTTTCTGACGCCCATATCGCCGTGGCGACGCCTTTAACCGAGCCGTCGGGTGGTAGAGCACTGGGCGACGGCAAAACCGGCATAGATTTCGACGCCGAGGTTTTCCGGCCTGCTCCGCCAGCCAGCGGGTGAGCAGGCCGAGGCTGATGATGAAGTTGCCGCGGTTTTGGAAGCTGGGCGCAGTAGGCAGCCTGAAAGCACGCTGGTGAGAAACAGCACTTTTGTCTTCGCGCACCGCGCAGGTAGAGCAGCGCGCGCCGGGTCTCGCGCCAGTTGGGTAGCAGCTCGGTCGAGCGAAACGGATCGAGCACCGCGCCCGAGAGCACGTGGGCGCTGACTTCGCTGCCTTTTTCCAGCGACGCAGACGCTGATGCCGCGTTCTTCTTTTTCGGCAAGCTGCTTGATGTGATGGTTGCCGCCAGCCCGCCGTGCCGGCGCCGACGATCACGACGTCGTACCGCATGCTGTCGCGTTCGGTTTCGGGGTCTCATGGATGTTGTCCTGATGGTCTTGTGTTTGTGCTTTGGCGCCGCCGCTTTTTCAGGCAGCCTGAAAAGCCTGTGGCGGCGCTTTGTGTTAGAGTGGCGGTCGTTTTTGTTTGATTGAGGAAGACGCCGTAGTTGCCTTACGCCCGATTTCTGCTGCCCGCCGCCTGCGCCCTGCTCTTGGCTTTCCTGCGGCGCGCGCGCCCAAAAAGCCGGCCGTCCCAAAATTCAGTCCAGTCGTCTGCCGGCTGCAGCGTCAATGCGGCTGCCGGCGATGATGCGGCTGATTGCGGCGGCTGAGCGCCAAAGCAGCGGCAAGGCGCGCGCGGTGTTGGAGCAGGCGCGCAAACGACTTTGTTCGAGCGCGTTATCGTTAAGGGCGGCTGCTGGGACCATCTGGATTTGGTGTTTACCCGCGCCGGCGTGCCGGCAACAGCCGCCAAACTGTGCACAAAGGCAGCCTGAAAGGCGGCCCCTATGCCGACAGCAGCCAAATCCGCCCGGGCGACTGGCTGTATTATGTGAACCACGATTACCGCGGCAACGAACACAGCGGCCTGCCTTGTCGGCTGGGTGGACGAAGCGCGGCGGCAGGGTTTGGTGCTGAGCTACGCCGGCGGAAAAACCGCCGCGAGCCGGCGCGCTGCTAAGGTTTACGATTTGAGCAGCGTCTATACCATTATCCGCGCGCCCTAAATGCTGTTTGCGAGAAAAGGCAGCCTGAAAAGATTTTCAGGCTGCTTTGTTATGGCTGCGGCGGCTTTTTCAGGCTGCTTTTTGTCGGAGAAGCAGCCTGAAAAAGGTTTCAGGCTGCGCTAAAACGGCGCTGGGCAAACGGACAGCTGGCGCGCACGCTCCAGCCTTCCTGCGCCGCCAGTTTTTCCATCGCGTCCAACAGCTGGTTGCCGGCGCCCTGGTACTCGCGCAGGCTGTCGTCCACATGGGTGTGGAACACTTCGATGGTGTGGGCGTTCAGGCGCCGCCACTTGGCTTCCGCCAGCAGCTTTCCTGCTTCGTCGCGGTGGACCAGAGCCTGGCTTCGCGGACAAACTGCAAAGGATTCATCGCTTTCCCGTCGCCAAAAAGCGTATTGTAAAATGTTGCCGCTTAGGCAGTAGCGCTTTTCAGGCTGCCGGTATGGGGCAGCCTGAAAGTTTAGTCCGCCGCCAGATGGCAGCCGGGGATTTTTGAGCGCGCGCCGGCGGTATTCGACGGACAGGGCGGCTTCGCTTTGCGCCGCTGCACTGCGCCCCTGCCGCAGCGCGGCTTTTTCTTTCTGATAGGCGGCGCTGTTTTTCCTGACAGCGGCGCAGATTTTCCGCCTGCACCGCCTTTTTGCTTGGCGATTTCGCTGCGCGGCCTGCTGCAGCGCGGCGGCTTCGGCATCGTCGATGCGGCGGTAGGCGGCTTTGCCCATCTTCAGCGTGGCGCCGTCGTCCGAAAGCTCCAGCGCTTCGCCGCTTACCAGCGCGAGCACGCGCCTTTGTCCTGCGGCTCACGCGCCTGGCTGCTGCCGCTGCCGCCGAGCACGTCGTCTTTTGAGCAGATAGCTGCCGTCGTCGGTTTTTGATTTGAATCAGGTATTGGAAGGAAACGTTTTCCATCTTCCAATAGCCTTCGTAGCGTTTCGTGGCCTTTGCTGCAGGCTGCCAGCAGCAAAACGGTGAAAACAGGGCGAACAGTTTTTCACGGCGAAACTCCTTAAAGTGGAATGAAAAAGTTTTCAGGCTGCCTCTACAGCGAGCAGCCGCGGATTTGTCGGGTTTTGGCGCGGTATTCGGCTTCCAGGCGCTGGTGCTGCTCGACCACTCGGCTCCACACTCTTTGGGCGTGGTGACGCCGGCTTGCCCAGCGCCAGCTTGCGGTTGGGCGTATTCGGCCAGCAGGCTTTGGCAGCGCTGGCGGTTGTTTTCCTGCTCGGCGGCGGCGGACTGCGCCTGCGAGCGCAGCGGCTCGATTTCGGCTGTCGGGGAGACGGCGGTAGGGGCGCATCGGCCAGTTGCAGGGTTTGGCCGTCGTCCGAGAGCGTCAGCCGGCTGCCGCCGGTGTTGCTCAGGCTGCCGTCGGCCAGCGCGAGCAGGGTTTCGTCGGCGGGATGAGCGCCCAAAACATCGCGCCGCAGCCGGTAGCTGCCGTCGGCGCTTTTGCCGATTTCGAGTACGCGGATCGGCGCCCCGGGCGGCGGGCTGCCAGTACTCGACGTAGCGCTCACGCGGATTGCCGCAGGCGGCCAAGAGCAGGGCGGCGCACAGGGCGGAGAGTTTGTTCATGCTCGATTCCCTGAAAAATAGTCAAAACGCTTGAAGCAGCCTGAAAGCGGTGTTTGGGCTGTTGGCGGCAGCCTGAAAACGATGCCGCCGCTCAGCCGTACAGCGCCATCAGCCACAGCAGCGCGGTCATCACCAGCGCCAACAGCTGCGCCGCCGAACCCAGGTCTTTGGCACGCTTTGGCCAGCGGGTGGCGTTCGCTGGAAATATAGTCGACGGCCGCTCTGATGGCGGGAATTAAGGGCTTCGTAATCAGGCGACAAAAAGACACGCCCAAAAGCAGCATGCGCACCGGCGTATCGAAAATCGCAGAAAAACTGCACAACCAGCAGCGCGGCGCAGCCACACCAGCTGGCGGAAGGCGGCTTTGTACTGCCAGGCGGCAGCCAGGCCGTCGCGCGAATAGCTGAGGGCGGCAAAGATGCTGCCAGGCCGCGTTTGCCGGGTTTGTTCGGGGTGAGGTTGGGCTCGGGGATTCATGGTCGTTCCCTGATAAAGGGTAAAAAGCAGCCTGAAAACGCTGCAACGGGCTTTCAGGCTGCCTGAAACCGGTTATTTTTGCCGTTTGAGCCATTGCCATTGGCCGGAAAGGGCGTCTTGACGGCTTTTTCTTGGCTTCGGGGTCGGTGATGCCGGCGGTAATCTGCTGGTAGTCGAGGCTGACGGTGGGTTTGTCGAGGGTGCCGCTGATGCGTACCGGCAGCGGCGGCGTCGCCTTCGCCGTTGTGCAGCAGCACGCTTTTGCTGACGGTGCCTTCGGCAAGATTGGTTTCGCCGCCGCCGCTCATATCGACGGCGGGGTCGGTCAGGCGGGCTTTGACGGTATTGCGGCTGATGCCGTTTTCAATCGTGCCTCCAGCTCGAAGCGGGAAAACGGGGTGTGGACGTGGGGCCGCCGCCTTTTGTCGAGCAGGCCCTGCGCCAGCGCGCGCAGGTTGATGCCGAGCCATTGACCGTCGGCCACGTCGAATTTCAGGCTGCCGGAAAGGCTGGCGAGCAGCTCGCGGCGGCCGGAGCCTTTGGCCGACAGATCGAAAATAGCGCGGCCTTTGCCGCTGATGGCGCTGTAGCGCAGCAGATCCCTGCAGCATCGGCAGCAGTTCGACGTTTTCGGCGTTTTGTTTCAGGCGGTATTCGGTGGGCACGGTGTTGCGGCACGGTGAAGCTGCGCGCTGGTGCGGCTGCTGTAGAGTTCGGCCGACAAAGGATCAAAGCGGGCTTCTTCGGCGTCGGCGTTGAGGGTGGCGGCGATGTTTTCGACGTTCAGCCCCGCAGTTCGAGCATGCCCAGCGCCAGATCGACTTTTGAGCTTGAGTTTGCGGTCGTGCCATTCGGGGTAGGGGCTGGCGGCGGTTTCGCTTTGCAGCAGGTCGAGATAGGGCGCGGCGTTGAGTTTGGCGAGATTGGCGCTGCCGCCGATGTCGTCGCCGCTGCGGGAAAAATTCGATTTTGGCCGGCTGGCGGTCGAACAGCCCTGGGCTTGAACTGCCAGTTGCCGCTGGCGGGCAGTTTCAGGCTGCCTTCCCATTCGGAACGAAGCGCTGGCGGTACCGTCGGCGCCGTTTTGCTGGCTGATGAGTTTGAACTCGGGCACCGAGAGCGTGCCGTCGCGCCATTGGGCGCTGCCGTCGAGCTTTGAGGCTGAGCGGATCTTGGCCGGGGGCTTCGGTGTTGAGGTTGAAGACGGTCTCTGTCGCTGCTCCACACCTTTGCCGCCGCCGCTGACTTTGGGCTGGTAAGGGTGCCGTTGTAGCGGCGGCTGCCTTCGGCGGCGGTGAAAACGGCGTTGAGGTTGCTGATGGTGGCGCACTGTTTTGCCACGCGGCGGCATCGGCGCTGAGATTCAGGCTGCTGTCGTAGCGTTTGCCGTGAGGGTGAGGGTGGTTTTGTCGGCCGCGGCGTGCCGCCGGCAAAGCGCAGCGAACTTTTCAGGCTGCCTGAAAAGCCGTAGCTGTGTTCTTCGCCCGAAAAATCGGCGGCCAGATCGGGCAGCGAGAAGGTTTTTGCCGTCCCAGCCGACGGTGCCGGCGGCGCTGATGTCCAGCCGCAGGTCTTGTTCTTCGAGCCGTGCGCTCAGGGGTGTAGGGCTGGTTTTCGGCGTCGGCGCGGGTCATGGTGAAATCGACGGCGCCCAGCTGCCAGCGGCGGCCGTTTTCGCGCAGGGTAAGGGTGCCGTTGCGGATATTGACGCGGTTGAAACGCGGGCTGGGACGCGCGGCGGATTGGAACAAATCGGCGATGTCCCACACGCCTCGTCGTTGATATTGATGTCGGCGCGGACGTTTTCGAGAGTGAGTTTTTCCACTTCCGGCTCGTCCCACAGGCTTTTCCACGCCATGCCGATGCGGGATTTCTTCGACTTCAGAGCAGTAGTAGCTGCCGCCGGCTTCGCTCAGCTCGGCGTGGTAAAGGGTAACGGTGGGCGGGGAAAGAGACGGCGGTCGATGCGCTCGGCAAAGCGCACGGTGCGGTTTTTTTGCCCCTGTAACGCAGCCTGCGCTTCCAGCTGCAGAGTGTCGTCTCGGACAGGCGGTAGAGCGAGGCATAGGCGCCGATATAGACGGCGGCGAGTATCAGCGCGCTGTGCAGGCGATGCGGATCCATTTGCCGTGGGTGTGGATAAATGCGTACATGGATGCAATACGGTATCGGAACAAATCCATTCTAGCATTAAAGCCGCTGTTGCGGCGGACGGCGGTACCGCCTGCGGATACGCTGCTCTGCCGTGTAGCGGGCGACCGCGCGGATGCGGCGGTTTCGGCCCGCGCGGTTTCAGGCTGCCTGTGCTAAGATTCGACCTTTTTATCCCCGCCGCCGGCTGTCTTTAGCGCGCCGGCGGGCAGTTGAGCAAACAGAAAGCACAGCATGAGTACCAACGCGTCCTGACCGGCGTTACCACCACCGGCATTCCCCATCTGGCAACTACGTCGGCGCCATCCGCCCCTGCCATCCGCGCCGCAGCCGAAGGCGGCGCCGAATCTTTCCTGTTTCTGGCCGACTACCACGGCCTGATCAAATGCCACGAGCCCGAGCGCATCCACGAATCCACCCGCGCCGTGGCACGCCACCTGGTTTGCCTGCGGCCTTGATACCGAGCGCACCACCTTCTACCGTCAGTCCGATATCCCCGAAATCCTGGAATTAAACTGGATTCTGACCCTGTATCACCGCCAAAGGCCTGATGAACCGCGCCCACGCCTGCACAGCCGCGGTGCAGGACAATCTCGACAACGGCCAGGAAGACGCCGACCACGGCATCGAAATGGGGCTTTACAGCTACCCCTGTGCTGATGAGCGCCGACATCCTGATGTTCAACGCCGACACCGTGCCGGTCGGCCGCGACCAAATCCAGCATCAGTCGAAATGGCGCGCGACATCGCCGCCCGCTTCAACCACCGTTTCAAAGAGCTGTTTGTGCTGCCCGAAGCCCGCATCGACGAGCAGGTCGAACTCTTAGTGGTCTTGACGGCCGCAAAATGAGCAAAAAGTTACGGCAACACCATCCTGCTGTTCCAAACGCCCAAAGAGCGGCAGAAAATGGTCAACAAAATCGTTACCAACCTAAAAGCGCCGGCGAGCCCAAAGGCACCGACGAAAGCCCGGTGTTCGACATCTCATAAAGTTTTCGCACCCCCGCCGAAACCGCCGCTGCCCGCGCTCGCCGACGGCCTGGCCTGGGGCGAAGCGAAAAATGCTCGCCGCCAAAATCGGCGCGGGAGCTCGACGGCTACACTCGAAAGCTACCACGAGCTCACCGCCCACCCGCAGCGCATCGAAGACATCCTGCAGGCTGGCGCCCAGCGCGCCCGCAAACGCGCCCGCGAGCTGCTCGACCAAGTGCGCGACGCCGTCGGCATCCGCCCGCTGAAGGGCTGATTGGCTGATTAACCGTATTTTCAGGCTGCCTGCGCTTTCAGGCAGCCTGAAACCGAATCAAACTATTTTTCAGGCTGCTTTGGTACTTTTAGGCAGCCTGAAAACCAACAGCTGGCCGCGCGGGCGGTGCCGGCATTTGAATCAGCCGGCGCCGCATGCCGGCAGGGTGGCGCGGAATTAGCAGCAGCCTGAAAAACGCTAAAACGGCTTTTCAGGCTGCTTTTTCGCCGGCGGCGGGTTAGCGGCTGCCGCAGCGGCGGCTATCGGTTAAGATGCGCGGCTTTTTGGCTGCTGTTTTTATGCTGTGCCGGCTTTTTCAGGCCGCCTGAAAGGTGCGCGCTGGTCGTTTTTTTCCGATTGTTTGAACCATGCTTTTTGAACCTGAAACCGTTTTTTTCCCGTCTTCTTTCGTTCTGAATCCGGCAAGCTGGTGTCGCTGGCGCTGCTGATGCTGCTGGCGCAGATAGCGTCGGTGGGCGTGGGCGTGGTCGATACCGTGATGGCGGGGCGGGCGGGCAAGGACGATTTGGCGGCGGTGGCGCTGGGCAGTGCGGTGTTTGCCACGGTGTTCATCATCTTTTTTGGGGATTATGACCGCGCTCAATCTCGATGATCGCCCAGCAGCACGGCGCGGGCGAGCAGGGGCGAAATCGGCGAAACCGGCCGCCAGGGCATGTGGTTCGGCCTGGGTCTGGGCGCGGCGGGTATGCTGCTGATGATGGCTTTGACTCGCCGCTGCAGGGCTATCTGGCGGGCAAGGGCTACGGCGCTAGTGTGCTGGATACGCTGGGCGATTATCTGTTTTATGTGGCGCTGGCGATGCCGGCGGCGATGGTTTACCGTGCGCTTTATGCCCATGCTTTCCAGCCTTGACCGCCCCAAGCCGCTGATGTGGACGAGCTGGCGGCGCTGCTGCTGAACGTGCCGCTCAATTATGTTTTCGTGTACGGTACAAATCTCGGCCTGCTCGGCGATGGGCGATGCCGGCTGCGGGCTGGCGACGGCGCTGGTGTTTTGGTTTAGCGCGGCGGCTTTGGGCGGCCACCGTATCGTGCGCAATCCGTATTTCGCCGCTTTTGTATCTGACGGCGTTGTTTCAGCCTGCCGCACAAGGCGGCGCAGCGGCGGGATTTGGCAGCTGGCTGGCTGATCGGGCTGTCTTATTTCCTTTGAAGCCAGCCTGTTTACCCTGATTGTGTGGCTGATTGCCAATTCTCGGCCAAGACACGTGTGTCGGCGCAGCAGGTGGTAATCAGCATTACCAGCGTGGTGGCATATGGTGCCCTCGGCGGTGGGCGCGGCGACCACCGTGCGCATCGGCTTGCGGCGCTGGGACGGCGCCAGTTTGCCCGCGCCTGCCAGCATTGCCGGCGTGTCGCTGGCGATGGGCTGGGCGCTGGCGCTGCTGACGCCGACGGTGCTGGTGTTGTTCCGCCGCACGCTGGCATCGTTTTTACACCGGCGATGCCGCGGTGATTGCGATTGCCGCCAATATTCTGTTGTTTGCCGCGGTGTTTCAGCTTTTTCGACTTCACCCAGTGCATCGCTTCTTACGCCCTGCGCGGCTACAAAATCACCCGCGCGCCGATGATTATCCACGGTATCGCCTTTTGGGGGCTGGGGCTGCTGCCCGGCTATCTGCTCGCCCACCACGCCGCAGCATGGGGGTGTACGGCTTTTGGGCGGCGCTGATTGCTTCGCTGAGCCGCCGCCGCGGTGGTGGCGCTGGTGTGGTATCTGGAAAAATGCAGCTGCTGCGCGCAGCAGCACCGCGCGCTGTAGCCAAAGCTGCAGCTCTGAATCGGTAGAAAACCGCCGCCAGAGTGCGATCCGGCGGCGGTTTTGCCCGTTTGGCGTTTTCAGGCTGCTCGCTTTGCTCGGAGAAAAAGCAGCCTGAAAGCGGTAAAACGGAGCAGCGGCAACGAGCCTTAAAGGCAGCCTGAAAACCGTTTGCCGGTTTTCAGACTGCCTGCGGCGGGCGGTCGAGCAGGGCGACCAGCGCTGCTTTAATGGTGCGCATGCGGTTTTCGGCCTGGTCGAAACGATGCTGGCGGCGCCTTCGAATACTTCTTCGCTCACTTCCACGCCGTCTAAGGCCGAAGGTTTGCGAGATCCATTCGCCGATTTTGGTTTCGCGGTTGTGAAAGGCGGCAGGCAGTGCATGAATTTGACCTGCGGCGTGCCGAGCGGCGGCCATCAGCTCGGCGCTGACGCGGTAGGGGCGCAGCAGGTCGATGCGCTGCTGCCAGATTTCCGGCGGCTCGCCCATGCTGACCCAAACATCGGTGTGGATGAAATCGACGCCGGCAACGGCCTGCTGCGGGTTGTCGGTGAGCAGGATGCGCGCCGCTGCGCTCGGCCAGCCTCGTGCGCGCGTGTGATTACGCTGTCGTCCGGCCATTACCCTGGTGCGCCGATGCGCACGTCCATGCCCATCAGCGCGCCTGCCAGCAGCAGGGAGTTGCCCATATTGCAGCGGGGCGTCGCCAACGTAGGCATAGGCGGTTTGGGCAAGGGCTTTGCTGCTGTGTTCGCGCATGGTCAGCAAATCGGCCAGGCTTTGGGTGGGTGGTAGGGTCGGTTAGGCTGCTGAACACCGGCACGCCGGCATAACGCGCCAGCTTTCATGGTTTCGTGGCGTGCGCAGCGGTATTCGATGCCGTCGTACATGCGCCCGAGCACGCGGGCGGTGTCTTTGATGCTTTGTGGCCGATCTGGCTGCTGCCCGGTTCCAGATAGGTTACCTTGGCGCCCTGGTCATGCGCGCGGCAATTTCAAAGGCGCAGCGGGTGCGGGTGGAGGTCAAAGATCAGTAATGTTTTCGCCGCGCAGGCGTTAGGGTTTCGCGGCCGGCTGCGGCTTTTCAGTTGGCGGCCAGCACCGAGCAGGGCGTTGATTTGGTCGGGGTGAAATCGGTGAGTTTGAGCAGGTGGCGCGGGTAGTCCATCTCCTTATGTAGCGTGGGTGTGGCGGCAGGTTTTTCAGGCTGTTTGTTGCGGTATTGCCGCCCCAGGCAGCCTGAAAAGTTTGAAGCGCAGGTTGACGGGAATGTCGCTGCTTTCAGTTTGGTGTTTGCTGTAGCGCGCAAAGCCGATGCTGCTGTTTTGTTCGTTCCACACCAGCCGGCGCGACGGGCTGGAATGTCCCCGCCAAAATGCGGCTGATTGTGCCGCGGCGCTCGGCGGCGGGCAGACGGTAAAGCGCCAGCAGCCTGAAAGGCGCGCTGCCGCATGGCGCTGTCCCGCACATGCTTGGAAAGATAGCTGTCCCAGGAAGTGAGCGCAATATCGGAGAGCACGCAGCCCCTGGCTGTTGTTGTTGCAGGCCCAGAGCTGTTTCCAGCTTGCTTGGGCGGGCGGCTGCTGATGATGGCTTGGTCGCTTCGAGAGCGGCGGCCGTCTCTGGGCGTTGCAGCCCCGTGCATAATAGGCGGCGCTGCGGGCGCGGCTGTTCGATGTCCATCACTCGGCACCCATATCATCCAGCGCGGTACACGGCAGAACCGATGCTGTCTTCATCGCTCATATTTGCGGCTAGAGCCATAACGGTAAAACATTTTGCGCGGCGACCACTGGGCGACATTTTACGCAGCAGATTGGCCGAAGCGTGAAATTCGTCCCGTAATTGCGCACAGGTTTTGCTCTTGCGGCGATAGTACGGCAAAGGCGTCGTCGCATCTCTTTGGGGCAGGCGCTTTGCCCATGACGGATCTTCCTTTCACAGCATTTGAGCTGCCAGCGCGGTGTGTTTTTGAATCAGCGCATTGCCGACCATCGGATAGAGCATATTTGCGCCCTGCAGCAGGGTGCGTCCGGTTTTTCAGGGCTGCGGCAAACGCGCACCAGCGCCGCCTGCCGCCGGCCGTCCGCCCAATCCAGCGCGGCGGTGGGAACGCTGAGAAACAGATGCCGCAAACCGTAGTGCCATATCGGGACGAACTGGGTGTGATCGTTCGGCCAGCCGGACTGGGCAAAGCATCGCAGTCCGCCAGCCGGTCGATATTGGCCAGCAGCTCCCGATATTTTTCGGCCCTGATCGCGGTATTGCGGCAGATTCCACGTATTTCTGCCAGACAGTCGGCGGCGCTTTTGCCGCTGCCACGGCGTAAAATTCTCCGTTCTCTGGTTGCGGCAGTCCGTATTCGCCAGCGCCGCGGTCGGCTTCCGCGCATCAGCAGCGGCCGGTACGTTGCCATCATACGCTGCGTTCGGCAGCGCTCGGCACGGTAGCCCACAGCCACAGCGCATCGCCGCCTGCGGCCTGCGCCGGCGCCGGTTTGACCGCCAGCCGTGCCAAATCGTTCTGTGGCGGCGATTTCGCCGGATCAGATACTGCGGCACGGCAAACAGCAGCACAAAAATCAAGGCAGACAACAATAAAAATACACGCAGTTTTTCATGGCAAACTTGGGCAAATGGATTAGGCGGCTTTCAGGCTGCTTAGCGCGAGTATGCGGGCAGCTCTGAATTCTGGTCTCCAGGCAAACGGAGTCGCTGCCTGCCGTAAGTCTTTCAGGCTGCTTTCGCCCAGCAGCCGGCGCAAAACGGCGGGCCAGTTTTGGGGCATCGGTATCGGCATTCAGCGGCGGCGATGCAGGCATCGGCACGGTAGCGCGTATCGCCGCCCAGCGCTGCTTCAGCAGTTGGCGCCCGGTCAGCGCGGCGGCATCGCTCGCGCGATTACCGCCGAAAGCAGGGCGGTGTAGCTGCTGGCGTGCCGCGCCATGGCGCTGCCAGTATTGCGCGGTGCCGGCGATTTTGCACGCCGGCGGCCAGATTGAAACGGCCTGTCGTAACGAGCCGGCCACCGCCTGATAGCCGGTGGCGATGCCGATCCGGCAAACAGCTGCTCCAGCAGTGCGCACAGCGCCAGATACTGCTGCTCGCATCGCGTACCGGCTGCTCGCTCAATAGCGGCCGCGCCAGCAATACAGATTGACCACGGCGGGCGACTGTGGCACCACGCCGCCGCCCGACAGGCGCACATGCACCGGCAGCCGTCGGCCGCCAGCGTAGCGCAGGCTTGGTCAAAGCCGGGCTTTGCTGCGGTAGCTGCGCGGCACCACGATGCCGTTCGCCGCAAAACACCAGCACGGCATCTGCAGCCGGCGGCTTGGGCGCAGTCGATCAGCTGTTGCCGTTGTCCGCCCAGCTGTGGAGGGCGGTATCGAAGCTGTTATCGGCAAGCAAAAAGCGGAGCGCGGCATGGTGGTTTTGTAAGTTTGCGTAAACGGGCATTCTACTGTTTTTCGCCGCGGTCGCGTGATCGGCAGCAGACTTGTCTTTCAGGCTGCTTGGGCAGGCAGCCTGAACGAGAGCAGCCTGGAAAATCCAATCACGGTTTTCAGGCCGCCTTTTATGGCGCGTTGCATTTCCACACGCTTTGCAATTTTACTATTATTTTCATTTTTAAACATTGAATTGTGATTTTGTTTTTGGTCGCAGTTTAATTGAAAACTGAAATGTTTCGCTGTATATTCGCATACAAATGGAATACATAAAACACAGGACAAATGAAATGAACGCAGTGCACCCGCATTCCCGTGGAGCGTGCGGATTACGCAGGAAGACGCGATTTTATTGCAGAGTTAAAATTCGAAGGCGCGAATACGCCGTCGGATCCGTGAATTGTTGAGCAGGCGCGCTCGCGCACACGCAGACGCGCGATTACGAACGCGCTCACGGCACAGGAGCAGTTTTTCAGACGGCCAGACGCAACGTGTTAAAACGCCGAAAAACAGGCGGGCGTGCATTCGCACTATCGTGGCGCGGCTGTTTGAGCAGCTGCTCGATCGGTCGCCGCGCTGGCTGCCGACCTGCCGAAGAGGCCGCGCAGCCCGATTTGCAGAAATATGAGCGCGAGCTGATGTGGCGCATTGTGCGCCTGACCGACAGTATTTTGCAGCTTGCCGTTACCGGCAAAAGGCGCGGCTTACGACGATACCGCGGTGCAACAGCTTGAAAACACTTTGAACTGGCTGATATCGTGCGCCGTGCGTCTGAGGTTGGCGCAGAGGCTGTCTGAAACCCGAAACGAAAGGGAAAACAAAATGAGCGAAACCCTCTCCTGTCGCGTCGGCCGCCTGGTGAGCGGCGGCTTCCACGCACCGATTGACGCTGCCTTGAAAACACCTTGCGCCCGAGGGCGGTAATGAACGAGAGCATCCGCGAAATCGAGCGCGCGCTGGACGAAGTGCGTGCCGAGTTGGGCAAAAGTGTTGGCGCAAAAGCATCTGGCCGCCAAGAAAAATGGCCGACGAGAGCAACCGCTACGAGAGTTGTCCGACCAAATCCGCGCTGCCGTGTTCCGCTGCGCGCGACGATTTGCCGAAAGCGGCATCGCCGAGCAGATGGACATCGAAGCGCGTTTGCCGGTGCTCGAAAACACCATCGCCGACTGCGCCGCGCAAGAAAAAGAACTGAAGGCTTTTATCGCCGCGTTGCAGGCGAAAACGCGAAATGCAGCAGCAGTTGCAAGACTGGCGCGCCGCGCAGCAAAACGCGGCAGCGGGCGGCGGCGCAGGCGGCAGCGGCCTGGAGCGCATCGCCCGCAACGCCGAAAAAGCGGCAACGCCTTCGACCGCGTGATGGGCAGACAAAAACGCCGTACACAGCGGCAGCGACGCGGCGCAGCTGGCTAAGTTGAAAGAATTGAAGACCTGAGCCGCAGTAACCGCATCGCCGAACGGCTGGCGGCTTTGAAGGCGCAGAAGTGAGAGCGCAGGTTGACTTCGAATCCGACAAGCGCACGAGCGGCTTTTCAGACGGCCTTCAGGCTGCTTTCGGCAAAGGCCGTCCAGGTCAGCCAGTTGTCGCCGCGCAGGCGGAATTCTGCGCTTCCGCAAACGGCAGAAAAACGCCATCACCCAAGTTGAAAAGATTCCCGCCTGCGCAGGGAAAATGACGATACTAGAGCTTTCAGGCAGCCTGAAAGACCCCAAGCTGCCTGAAAAGAAAAACCCCGCCCTGATTATTGAAAGAAAACCATGTCCCAGCCCGAAACCCCGCTTGCCGAACTGCAGGCCGCCGCGCAAAACGGCAGCCGTCCGCTGACTTGGCGTAAAAACCGTTTCTAAGCGATGCCGATCGAAAATCGGTGAACATCCTGCGTTTCGGCATGTTTGCTTTCGTGTTTTACCGTGCCGCTGTCGGTTCTGTTTCTGCACCGGATGCTGCCCGATTTGTTTTTCACAGCGACGGTATCGTTCAAAGCCGCCAACGCGCTGCCGTTTTTGCTGATGGCGGTGTCGATGGGAATGTTTGCCCTGTGGATGCTCACGCGCATCAACAGCGTTCTGACTCGCCGGCCGCGCCCCTGCCGTTTTTACGCTGGATTGAAAAAGCGCAGTCTGACAATGCACGGCTTCGGCGGCTTTGCGGGCGCATCGACCCTGCACACGCCGACTGGGCGCAGATTCGCCCGACGGCCGCCCCGAGCGCAGCGCTGAACGCACTGCAACAGCGCATCCGCCAACTGCTGCCGCGCGCGCCAGGGCAGCCTGAAAGGCCGAAAGGCCGTCTGAAACCACAGGCTTCAGCAAAGTTAAAACCGGCAGCGCGGATTTTTCCTGCGGGAAAAACGTCGGATTCGAGATCCGACCTCACGCAAATCCGAAGGCCGTCTGAAGAAAGAAACGACTGCGATGAAACACTGCAACAACGACAATGCTCTGACCGCGCTGCTGCTGGCGATGATGGTTGCTGCTGCCGCCACCGCGCTGGTGTGGCTGGTGCAGCAGGGCTGATGAGCGCGGCGGTTGGCGAGAATGCCGCCGTTTGGCAAGTGTTTGCCAGAGTCCGGAAAGCCGAGCCGCCGCCTGCGGAAATCGTCCGTCGCCGAAGCGGGCGAAGCCGAAGCGCAGCATCGGGCAGGCGGCCACTATGGCGCGGCAAAACCGCTGGGATTTGGCGGTGCCGTGGTACGAAAAAGCCGCCGCGCAGGGCATGCCAGGCGCAGAACAATCTGGGCGTGGGCTTGGCGCCGAAGGGCTGCGGTGTGCCCGCCGATCCGCGCGAGCATGCCGCCTGATGGCAGCGGCGCAGCAGCAGCTCATCACCGACAACGGCCGCGAAAAACGCCGCCATGTGCCGGAAGAATTGGAAAAACACTGATTCGCGCGCGTTCCGTAGGCCGGATTCTTGAATCCGACAAACCCGAAGCGCGGCTTTCAGGCTGCCTCGAAATCAAACCCAAAGGTCGGGTCTGAAACCACAGGCTTCAGCAGTTAAAACCGGCAGCGCGGATTTTTCCCTGTGGAAAACGTCGATTCGAGAATCCGACCTACGCAAATCCGAAGGCCGTCTGAAACTGAAACACTGCCCCGTTCAGGCAGCCTGAAAGCAGCCTGAAACCCCGTTCCGCCATTTATCAAGGAGACCCCGTCATGAACCAAACCAGTAGCAGACACTAATCATGTTCTATCTCAACGGCTGGCTCGCCGCCGCCATGCGCCGGTGCCGCCGTGTGCTGATTGCCAGCGGCGCTGTTTTCCACCGTCGGCGTGCTGGCCGCGCCGCTGTTTGTCTTTACTGTGCTGCGCCAGCGGCTTTTCGTATCGTCCAGCCCAACACCGCGCTGGTGAGCACCTGTTTCGGCCGTTATTCCGGCATTTTGTCCCAGAGCGGGTTTTTCTGGATTATTCCGCTGATTTACCAAACCCAAAAGCGCTTTCTCGCGCTCGGCAACCATGTTACCCCGACGCTGAAAGTGAACGACGCCGCCGGTACGCCGATTGAAATCGCCGCCGCCATCGTTTACCACATCAGCAACCCTCGCCGCCGCCGTGCTCGATGTGGAAAAACGTCCACGATTTCTATGCAGGTGCAGAGCGAGTCCGTCTGCGCGCGCTGGCCACCCACCACCCCTACGCCGCCGAAGATACCGAAAGCCTGACCCGCCATTCCGAGCATATTCTCGAGCAGTTCCGCGACATGAGTCAGGAGCGCGTCGAGCGCGCGGGCATCAGCATCGACGAAGCCCTGTTTCACCCACCTGGCCTACGCGCCCGAAATCGCCCGCCATGTTGCGCAAACAGCAGGCCGAAGCGGTAACGTCGCCCGCTACGCGCTGGTGCGCGGCGCCATCGGCATGGTGGAAGGCACCGTCCGCCAGCTCGAGCAGCGCGATATCGTGAAAATGAGCGACAGCGAAAAAGCCAAGCTGGTAAACTAGACATGATGACCGTGCTTGCTTTTCCGAAGAAAAACGCCGCGCCGGTGTTGAATGAGCGCGATTGAGACGTAGGTCGGACTTTGAATCCGACAAACACACGAAGCCGCTTTTCAGACCGCCTGAAAACCCAAGGCCGTCTTAAAACCCATAAAGGAAACCGCCGATGTGGAATCTGATTACCGCCCCTGAAAACCAAATCTTCGGCATTGCCCTGGCGCTGATGCTGCTGTTGGGCGTGTTGGAAGTGTTGTCGATGCTGGCTGGGCGGCGCAGCGAGTGGCTGGACAACCTGCTGCCCGACAGCCTGACTGACAGCGCCCACGCCGAAGTCGGGGCTGGACGCGCCGACGGCGTGTGTGGTGCGGTTTCTGTTGGCTGTATGTCGGCAAAGTGCCGGTGTTGATGCTCATGGTGGTGTTCCTCGCCGTGTACGGGCTGGTGGGGCTACGTGTTTCAGACGGCCTTGCCGCCGTGTTCGGCGCGTATCTGAACGGCATCGCTGGCTGCCGTCGCCGCATGGTTTCTCTCTGCCGCCGCTGGTGCGCGCCACCGCCGGCGGCCTGTACAAAATCCCGCCCAAAGACGAAACCACCGCCGTGTCGCGAAAGAGCGCTAATCGGCCGCGTCGGCGGATTGTGATCGGGTAAGCTCCGCACCGGCAGCCCCTGCCCAGGTGCGCGTGAAAGACGGCTTCGCCAACACGCATTGTGATGGCCGAGCCCGACGGCGAAGGCGTGTTGAAAGCAGGGCGAGGCGGTGCTTTGCTGGTGTCGCTGGAGGAAACACGTTTAAGCGGGCGATTTTTGAACTCGAGCGGGAGTTTGCAGATTGAGGGCGTCTGAAAACGGCTGAAAATAGCAGCCGAATGGCTCTCTGCCAGTGCTACCACCCAGAACCGATACCGGCCGACATGTTTCCGAGGTGACGCGGTGCCGTGCATATCGAAAGAGGAAGCCATGCAACAGAATAAAAAGCAAAATCGTGATGCTGTATCCGGCTACATCTAAGGGATTTGATGTTGGAAATCGGTGTTGGTCTGCGCAGGGTATTGCTGCTGCTTATCTAGTCGGGCTGCATACTCTGTTTGATATTTCCGGCGACGGGGTGGATACGGCGCTTCGTTTGCTGCTAAGCTGATGTTGTTTTGTTTGGCGGTGCGGCGCTGGTTGGTTTCGTGTATTGGCGCAAGTTCACGGCGCGGGATCTCTTGCGGTTGGACACAGAACGCGGCGTGCTGCTGCACGGGCGCTGGCGGTGGGCGTGGCAGGCGCAGCGGGAGTATCCGCTTCGATGTTTGCGGCGGTGGCGGCGGAGAAAGGTGCGGGACGATTACCGCGGCTACTACGGGCGCTTTGTGGCTGGAATCGGCGGATGGGCGGAACGATTTGGTGTTGGCGAAAAATTTTCCTGCCGCATAAGGGTTCGCTGAACGAATTAGACAGAATTCAGAACCATATCGCGCAGGTAACGGATTTGGCCAAACGGCCGGTAATCAACATACAATAATCCGTGCGGCGGAGGAGACGGCAGCCAATCCCGCACATGTTGCAGCCCCTGCAGCGAAAACGCTGCCTGCGTGGCGGCAGGCGGTGAATCTGGCAGCAGCCGGGATTGTGGACTTGGCTGGCGGTCTGGCTGCTGCGTTTGGCGGCGGATTGGCAGGCGGCGGCACTGCCCAAGCCGCTGTATGCGGCGCAGGGTTGCTGGCGCTCGGGTTGTTGGCGGTGGCGGTGTCGGAAGTGCGCGCGGTAGCCTGTGCGCGTCGCTGCCGGAAAACGGCGCAAACACAAACCGCTTGGCGGCAGCCCTCAGAAATCAAAGCTGCGCTGGCGGCGGCAAGGCAGGCGGAACATGAACCGCAGCCGAAGCTGCTGGAACGCGCTGCGCCGAAGCTCTTGGACAGAGCGGAATTTGCCGTGTATTCGCTCGGCACTTTGCTCGCGCATCCTGTTTTTGCTGTTTGCACTGCTGATGGCGTGGAGCGGGGGCGGGTTCGGCTGGCGGCTGTTCTGGCTGGCGGCGCTGCTGTTTGCCGCATGGCGGCTGGCGTACCATTGGCATACACTGCGCAAGGTACGCTGCAGCGTGCAGGAAGACGTACTGACCGTATACCGCCCTGCACGGTTTCAAGCGGCTGCCTGAAAAACGCTATGCGCTATCGGGGGTTTTGCGGCATTTACAGCCGCGTGAAATACAGCGGATTGGGTGTGAGCTTGAACGAAATCTCGGCTGGCGGGCAAAGAAGGCGGCAAAGACGTGCGGCTGCTGGAGGCAGATTTGTTGCTGCGCGACAACCGGCAGACGGCGGAGAAAAACGAGCCAACAAATCAGCCTGCCACGGGGCTGCCGCTGCTGGAATATATCGAACCATCCGAAAAGGCCGTCTGAAAAACAAAAAGGGCAAACAATAAGGGCAAACAACGTAAAAAAATCGCGCTACCGCCAAAACCGCAACAGGCAGCGATTCGATTCGGTATCTTGGGCCGGCCTCGGCAGGCAACCGCAGGCAGGAGTGCGGCGCGAAGGCAGACAGAACGGTATTTGCCACCTCTTTTTGGGGCACGCTGTTTATGCCTTTGGTAACGGGGCTGCTATTGGTCTTTATCGCGTTGTTGGTTTTCCCTTGCCGTCAGCGGATTTTTGCCGACGGTGCACGATTGGGCGGCAAAAAGCGGTGGCGTGTGTTTTTGCTCTACGGCCTGAAACGCTCGGAAGGCTGGTGGTTCGGCTGACCTGCCGCCGTTTTGCCTCCATCGGCGGCGGGGAATTGGTGCTGTACGGTGCATTCAGCCGCACGCGTTTCCTGCTGTCCTCGACCGATTGGCGGTTCGATTATCTGTGCGATAGGCGGCGCCGCATCTTTCTTTTCGCACCATCTCGCCCGACGGACACAGCCGCCGCTTTTCCACCTCCTTGTGCCGCAATACCGCTGCTTTGATTGCAGAGTTGGGCGCGGTAGATCGGGCAGGGAAATGTCGGTTGCGATAGCAAAACGGCTTTTATGGAGTTGTTCGACAATTTGGACAAAAAGAAAAAGGAGCGCGGCTGGGCTGGATACTGATAGGGCTGGTGTCGGCAACGGTGCTGTTGGCGTGCGTGCGGCAAATATTCGGCAACGTGCTCTTGTCGCCCCTTGCCTGGCAGGCTGCCGCCGCGCTGACCGCCGCATGGCTGCTGCCTTTGGCCTGGGATGAGCCGCAAGGTGCTGGTCGGAGAAACCGTATTCGGCCTGCCGTCCAACCATTATCTGCGGCAAACGGCAATCAGCCGCATCAGGGTTTTCAACCACGGGGGCAAAAACCGCTCCTGTTCTGGCTGGCCATAGGCGCGTTGTGCGTGGTCGTTGGCTTCGCTGTCGGGCGCGGTCAGCCTGTGCAAACCGTTCGAGCGTGTGGCGGTGGAAATGACCGTTGAAGGACGCTGCGGACGCTATAGCCGCCCGCGGAGCTTGCCGTCCCGCCTGCCCGAAAGTCATCGCGATTTTGACGGCAGTTGGTGCGAAGGCAGTTTTGAAAACGCCCGACGCGGCGAAAACGGTCTATGTGACGCCGCAGCCTGTTTGCCCGCGAACTGCGTTTCAGCCGTCATACCGGGCCGTCTGAAAATATAGGCTCGCCTTAATGTAATCCAGATAAAATACCCATACCGTCATTCCTGTGCAGGTGGGAATCCAGAGGGTTTAGAATTGTGGCAATCTTTGAATATTTCTTGGAATCCCGAAGTCTGGATTCCCGTCTGCGCGGGAAACGACGATGCGGTATTTCTATTTGAATCCACTGTATTTGTTTGATTTTCTCAAACCTGTTTTCAGGCAGCGGGAAGCCGTCTGAAAACCTTCTCCAAGAAAGGAAAAACCCATGAACTTAGTTTCCATCAGCATCATCGCCGGCGTCATACCTGTCGCTGTTCGTACTCGGCCTCATTCTCACCCGCCTGTACCGCCGCGCCAGCGAAGTCGTCCCTTTCGCCGCACCGGTTTCGGCGGCGAGAAAAGTGATCGTGAACGGCGGCGCGATTGTGCTGCCGTGCTGCACGAGTGATTCCGGTCAATATGGAACACGCTGAAGCTGGAAGTGCGCCGCGCCGAAGAGCAGGCGCTGATTACGCCAAAGACCGCATGCGCGTGGATGTGGCGGCGGAGCCTTTACGTGCGCGTGGCCCACCGCCGAGAGCTATTGCCACCGCGGCGCAGACTTTGGGCATGAAAGCTCATGTCGCCGGAAAAGCTCAAAGACTTGGTGAGGGCAAGTTTGTCGACATGCCCAGCGCCGTGCACGCTGAAATGGCGATGGAAGAGCGCACGAAAACGTGTTGATTTCGTGCAGAAAGTGCAGCAGGCAGTGAGCGAGGATTTGTACAAAAACGGTTTCGAACTCGAAGCCGTATCGCTTACCGGCCTGGACTCAGACCGATTTCGCTTCTTTCAACCCGCAAAATGCCTTCGACGCTGAGGGTTTGACCAAGCTCACCGAAACCATCGAATCGCGGCGCAAAAACGCAACGACATCGAGCAGGAAACCGATCTGGCGATTAAAACCAAAAATCTCGAAGCCGAACAGCAGCGTTTGAAAATCGCCCGCGAAGAAGAGTACGCCAATTCGAACAAGAGCGCGAAATCGCCGTGCGCCGCCGCCGAGCAGGAAGCGGGTATCGCCGAGCAGGAAGCGCGAAAAACGCGAGGCCGAAGAAGCGAAAATCGCCGCCGAGCGCGAAGTCGATCTGAAGCGCATCGCCGCCGAGCGCGATGTGAAAAACGAAGACATCCGCAAAGGCGCAGGCCGTGGAGCAGGCCGGTCGAGCGGCGCAAAGCCATCGAGCTGGCCGAGCAGGACAGAGCGCATCGCCGTCGCCGAAAAATCGCGCGCCGAATCGAAGCCAAAGCCGAAGCCGACAGCCTCGCGCCGCCGCCGTGCGCGAAGAAGAGCGTGATTACCGTGGCGAAAACTGAGCGCGCTGAGCGTGCCAAAAGCGGTGGAAACTGATTGCCGCCGCCGAAACCGCTTCCAGCGCGAGAGCCATCGCTGTAACCGTGCCCTGCTGAGCCGGAAAAACAAGCCGCGCAGGACAAAGCCGCTGAAGCGCGTCGCATCGCTGCCGAAGCTGAAGCCGAGTAGATCCCGCCCGAAAAGCCAAGGGCGAAGCTGATGCTAAAAAGCTGCTGGCGCAGGGCACAGGAGCAGCAGTACAAGGTCTGATGCAGAGGGAAAACGCGCCGTAAACGAAGTCGGCCAAAGGCCGCCGACCAGGGTTGCCATGCAAATCCCGCCTCTGCGCTGTTAAAAACACCCGCCTGACATCATCCGCGAATCGGTCAAAACCGATGGAAAAACATCGACGACATCAAAACTGCAGTAAGTCAGCGGGCCCGCGGCGCGGCTGGCAGCACAGCCGACTAGCCAAAAGCGCATCCACCAGCCCTGCACTCTCCGGACAAATATCAACAGCGCCTCTGCGCTACCGCCGCCCAGCTGCGCAGGACGGTTTTGCTCAAAAGAGCTGGCATTTCAAACGGCGGCGATATTAACGGCTTGACTGCGGCGCTGGGTGCGACAGGGGATACGCCTCCCGAGCCCGGACAATAAAACCGTTTTGATAAATGCGGGCTTTTCAGGGCTGCCCGTGCCGCAGCAGCGTGAAAGCAGCCTGAAAAACGCGGCAGCAAAAGAAAAATAACTGTTTGTACCTTTAAGCAAACAGATAGGAATTGAAACATGAATGATTTTCGTCAGGGCCTACCAATCCACCGTGGTTGAAGAGCATTTTTGACGATGATTACGCAGTAGAGCTGGCAACGCCGTGGCAGCGGGATTGTGGCAGCGCTTATCGATTGGCTGCTGGTTCTTATTTTTCCGGTAGTGGTGTTTTGTGATGCTGGCTTTCGGTCTCGGCTTTGGCGGCACCGTCATGGTCTCTGGATACGGGAAGAGAGCCGCACCTCTGCTGGTTGGCGGCGTTATAGTGGTTGGCGTCCTGATTTGTTTGGGGCTGCTGGTGTACCAGGTTGTGCTGATGTCGCGCGACGGCAGACCTTTGGGCAAAAAACAGATGCGCATCCGCGTGATTACCACTCGATGGTGAAAACCGTGCGCTTGTAGCGCCATTTTCTGCTGCGCTTTTTGCGCCTACTATCTGATTGTGTGGGCTGGCTGGTGCGCTGCTGCCGTGGGAAAATGGAAATGGGCTGATGGTGAAAACCGGAATCGCCCGTCGGCACGATTGCCCTGCTGATCTCGCCTGCTGATGCTGTTTTTCCAGCAACCTGGCGCCAGCATGCAGGATTTGCTGGCACGGACGCTGGTGGTGAAAGCCTGAACGCCGCGCTTTCAGGCTGCCTCGCCGCCGGCGGGGCAGAACGGGATAGGCAGGTGCGGCGCGGGCAAATCTCCGCCGTATCCTTTGGCAATGAAAGCAGCCCTGAAAACCGCGTATCACGGTTTCAGGGCTAAGCTGATGATGCCAGCTTAGGCGCGTTTGCGGAATTCGCCGGTGCGGGTGTCGATTTCCACTTTGTCGCCGTTTTCGATGTAGGACATCACTTGATTTCGGTGCCGCCCACGAGGCGCGCGGTTTTCATCACTTTGCTGAAGTGTCGCCTTTAACGGCCGGGCTCGGTGTATTCGACTTCGCGCACGATGATGGTGGGACAGCCTCGACGAAATCGGGTTGCCTTCGTAGAAGGTTACCCCGCCACGTCTTCCATGCCGTCGGTGATGAATTTGAGCGCATCGCCGATGTTGTCGGGCTTCGACTTCGCATTGGTTGAACTCTTCGTCCAGTAAAACACATACATCGTGGTCGGCGAAGTAGCTGCAGGTGCAGTTTTTGCAGCGAGCTGACTACGTCGAAATTTGTCGTCGGCTGACGATGGTTTTCGCTGTTGGCGCCGGTGAGCAGGTTTTTCAGCTTCATGCTCACTTTGGCCGAAGAGCGGCCGCTTTGATGTATTCGGTTTTCTGACGACCATCGGGGTCGCTGCCGATCATAAATACGTTGCCGGCGCAGTTCTTGTGCGGTTTTCATGGTTTTATTTCCTTTGGGGTTCTAAACGAAAAACGCGGCATTTTAGCCGATAGGGGCCATCCGAATCAAACCGCGCTGGCGTACTGCGGCGCTTTTTGCCTTTCAGGCTGCCGCTGCCTTGGGGCAAAAGCCGCGGCTAAACGCCGCCTGCGCTTTCAGGCTGCTCTTCGGTTGCGCGGCGGTTTATAACGCCGTTTTTCCACCACGCGATTACAGGAGCGATGCCGTGTCTCTGCTGACAAACAGACTGTCCTTGACGCCTTTCATTTCCGCCATGCCTGCAAGCGTTATGACCCGACACTCAGCCGCGAAGATTTTGACTTTATTCTCGAAACCGCACGCCTCGTCGCCCAGCCTGTTCCGGGCTGGAGCCGTGGCGTTTTCTCGGGTGATACAGAATCGAGCTGCGCCGCGCTGGCGCTGCTGGCTTAGGGCGCGGCGGAAAAGCCTGACTGCAGCCGACTCGTGATCCTGCTTCGCCCGCACCGCCGATGCCACCCGCGCCGGCTACCGCCACCGGATGTGAGCGCGAAGTGCACGCGATTGCCGCGGATGTAGTTGAGCAGCGCGAAGCCAAGTTCAGCTACATTTTGCCGAACACGATTTCCGGCTCAACGAAACGCCCCGCGCCTTTTAACGACTGGACAGCTACAAAGCTATATCGCGCTGGCTAGTATGATGACCGCTGCCGCGCTGATCGGCATCGATTCGACTGCGGTCGAAGGCTTCGACCAGGCCGCCGTCGATCAGCTGCTGGCAGACAACGGCCTGCTTGATCCGGCCGAACACCGCACCGCGCTGATGGCCGCTTCGGCTACTGCGCCGCGAGCCGCGCGCCAAAACCGCCGCGCCGCCGCCGAAGTGGTGCAGTGGGTGGAGGAGGGGCGCCTGCTCTTGCCGCCAAACTTTCAGGCTGCCTGATCATCAAGGCAGCCTGAAAGTACAACAAACATCCGATTTTTCGAGTTTTATAAAAGAACACACATGAGCGCCAAAGCTCCCCGTTTCCCCGCCCTGCGCAACAGCAGCTATATCCTGATGGCCGCCGTGCTGATCGGCGTGCTGTATTTTCATTTTTCTGCCGCTGCTGCTGTCGGGTGATTCTGACTTATGTGCTTTATCAGCAAAACCAACCGCCTGATTTCTCTGGCTGCGCCGCCGCCCGCTGCCGCGCCACACGCGCATGCACGCGCTCGCTCAACGCGCGCAACATCAATCTGGTTTCTGACCGTGCCCACCATCGGCCTGGTGCTGCTGGCGATTTTCCTGATGGCGTTGGGGCATCCACCACCGATCCACGGCGCCACATCAACACCATGATCGGCAAGCTGGCGGCGATTATCGCCGACACCAAAAACAGCAGAGCTGCCGCCCGCCCTGCTCAATATGCTGCTGGCCAAACCTGGCGGGAAATCAAACCGCCGCCGCCGCGCTGGTTCGCGAATACGCTGCGACACCTTGACCTGCATCAGCAAAACAGCCCTGACTTCCTTCGTCTATATCCTGATCGGCGTGATTGTCGGCGCCGGCGCTCAGCTTCCACCGCCTGGCTACCCGCCACGCCGCGTGCAGATGACGCCGTTTAAAGCCGAGCTTGATCCGGCGCATCGCCAGCTTCCAGCAGCTTCGAGCGCGTGTTTCTGCGCAGGTGAAAATCCTCGATCGATACCGCCGTTACCGCCCTTTATCTCATCTGCTGCTGCCGCTTTCGGCGTGGAGCCGCTGCCTCGGCTCACCGTGCTCGTTTATCGCGCTGTACGTCGGCCTGATACCGGTGGCCGGCAATCTGATTTCAGCCGTCATCATCACCCCGAGCCTCCGCGTCTCTGCCAGTGTGGCGCCTGCTTCACTGGTGTTTTAGTGGTGGTACATGCTGGAGCATTTTCTTCTCAACGCCAAAATCATTGGCGCCGAAAATCGAATCGACCGCATGGGAATTGCTGATTGCCATGGTGGTGTGTGAGCGCATCTTCGGCATCGGCGGCATCATCATCGCCCCTGTGTACTACGCCTATCTGAAAAACGAAATGAAACTGCAGAAACTGAGTTTAAACGTTGTTTTTCCACTTTCAGGCACTTGTCCGACAGTCCAAAAGGCAGCCTGAAAACGTATGCAGAATTGCGAAGCTAAAACATCAAAACCACTACGCCGCCCTTTTCAGGCTGCTGCCAACCATCCCAGCCCCCAAAACCATGACCCCCATCCACCAAACACAGCCTGCAGCCTGTACGCCCCCATCAGTCTCGGGCACCACCTCCGACGACCGCTTCTGCCCGCAGGCTACCTTGCCGCCTTCGCCCCAAAAAGACGCACTGGTGCTCACCGGAAAAACTCGACGGGCAAAACAACTGCTTCAACCGCCACGGCGTTTTCGCCCGCTCGCACGCTGCACGCCCACCCAGCATCCGTGGGACAAACCGCTGATTGACCGCGCTGGCAGCGCATCAAAAGACGATTTGGGCGATTTGGAACTCTTCGGCGAAAAACCTCTACGGCATCCACCCATCGCCTACCGCCGCCTGGAATCCTATTTCTATCTATTCGCCGTGCGCCAGGGCGAGCGCTGGCCTCGGCTGGGACGAAGTCAAATTCTACGCCGCCCTGTTTGACTTCCCCACCGTGCCCGAGCTGCCGATTACCCAGCGCTGCGCGACATGTACCGCACGGCGATCGACGAAAAACCGCCAACTTGCCGACTGGCTCACCGCCAATCCCGGCATGAGCTGGCTGGATTATGTGTGAAACCGGCGGCGCACTCGGCGGCTACGACCCGCAAACCAACTCTCCCCTGCTGCGAAGCGCTTGGTTATCCGCAACCGCGGCACGAGCTTTGCCACCAACAACGGTGATTTGCCCGTGCAGCCCAGCAGAATTTGACAACCTGTTCAAACTGGTGCGCGCCAAAACACGTTAAAACCGATGTGCATTGGACCAAAACTTGGCAGCCCGCCACGCTGATTGATTACGACCAATACGGCTGGCACGGCATACCAATACCAAGCAAATAAAGGCAGCCTGAAAGCCCAAATCTGAGCAAAACAAAACGCCAAAACCCTTTTTCAGGCTGCCCACTCCACCACCAAAACCAATCATCCCTAAGGACGCATGCCATGTGGCAATTCCCCATTTCACCCCAACCGCGCCCCCGACTGGGACGCACTCACCGCCCGTTTTGACTGGCTCGCCGACGTCGCCTGCCGTGCCGCAAGATGCCGAATGGCACGGCGAAGGCGACGTGCTGACCCGCACACCAAAATGGTTGCTGCCGAGCTTTTGCACGGGCCGCCCGAATATCAGGAACTGGACGAACAGGCGCAGCACATCCTGTTTGCCGCCGCCCTGTTGCACGACGTAGAAAACGCAGCACCACCGTCACCGAAGAGCGCGACGGCAAAAGCTGAATCATCTCCCGCGCCACGCCAAAAAGGCGAGCACACCGCCCGCCAAATTCTCTATTGCGACCTCGCCGCCCCTTCGCCGTGCGCGAAGCCGTCGCCAAACTGGTGCGCTGGGCACGGGCTGCCGCGCTGTGGGCGATAGAAAAGACCCCAAGCCTGAACACGCCGTAATCGCTGCCAGCCTGCACACCGACACCCGCCTGCTCGCCATCCTCGCCAAAGCCGACGCCCTCGGACGCATCTGCCCCGACACCGCCGAATTGCTGGAACGCATCGCCCTGTTCCAAGCCCTGTGCGAAGAAAACCAAAGCTGGGGCGCGTCCTACTCCCTTTCAGGCTGCCACGCGCGTTACCATTATCTCAATCACCCCGAAAGCAGCCCTGACTACCACCCTACGACGACTTCGCCTGCACCGTTTACGCGGTGAGCGCCCCGCCCGGCAGCGGCAAAGAACACCCACATCGCCCAACGCTTTCCCAAAGCTGCCGTGCTCTCGCTCGACGACATCCGCCGCGCCCACCGCATAGAACCCCGCCGACAAAAAGCCGCAGGGGCGCGTGATACAACTAGCAAAGAACAAGCCCGCCAATACCTGCGCGACCGCCAAGACTTCGTATTCAACGCCACCAACCTCACCCGCGAGCTGCGCGGCAAATGGACGTCACTCTTTGCCGACTCACCGCGCCCGCATCCACATCATCTCATCTGGAGTGCCTAGCGCAGCTGTTGCGCCAAAACAAACAGCGCGAACACAGCGTTCCTGAAGCCGTTATCCGCCGCCTCGCTCGGCAAACTGAAATTCTAGCTACGACGAAGCGCACGAAGTGGAATATTGCGTTGCCGAACAGGCAGCCCGAAAACGGTACCTTTCAGGCTGCCTGATGATAAAGCAGCAAAACGGCATACCCTTGGAGAAGCCTGATATGGATGATACCCATGGCAGCTGTACTGTTTCTGCCTGCGGAACACTTCGCGCCCAAACACCTGATCAAATCGTGGCGCAGTATTACCCGCAATACGCCGATAAGGCACACTGCCGTTTCAACCGCAAGGCGTACAACCGGGAAACCGGCGTGTATCACTGCATGAAAGCAGGCACAGGCAAAACGCGGCACACGGCACAGGGCAAACAGCTCTCATCTGCTGTTTACGGCAGGACACTGTATGCAGACAGCCAGCAACTGGCAGAAACCATCCGGACAAAGGCATGGCCGCGCCTGTTTGTCTTCAAAAAGATCGGGCGGCTGGCGGCTGCTGGCGGCGAAGCCGGAAATCGAGACCGGGCACGTTCGGCGATGCGCCGCAACATTGGCGAGTTTGAGCAGTTCGGCAAAAGACAAATGGGGTTTTTGTTGCCGAAGAAAGCGAAACGGCGCAGGCTACCGCTCCGGTTCGCTGGTGCTGGTGTATCACGACAGCGGCAGCAAAACTCAACGAACAGCGGATTGGCAATTTAAGCGATACGGAAGAATGGGCGGCACATTGCGGAAACAGAGGAAAGCAAACCGGCAGCTGGGTTTGAAAAATGCATGCGGGGGCGCAGCTTACGCGCACGGCACGATGCGCGCTGCAGAAACACGGCAAGGCAGCGGCAGGCCGCTATCCGCCGCTGATTACGGTAAGCAGCAGGGCGGGTTTGAAGAAAAATATCAAAAACCGTGCGGTATGTCGCCCGTTACAATGCGGCGAAAAGGCCGCTATCTCCTGCCGAAAGCCTATCCGTTCGGACAATAAGCCCAAAAATTTTCTGTGCTTTTCCCATGCGGATACAAACTTTCCCAAGGAACCGCCCCGCAGGACAAATGCCATCAAATAGTGAAACAAAATAGAAAATCTATGGCGTTGCTGTGCCTTGCCGTACTACTCTGTACTGCCTGCGGCTTGCTGCCTTGTATCTTTCCCATTTTGTTTCACTATACTAAGGCTGCCTGAAAACCGTAAAACGGCTTTCAGGCCGCCTGAATCTTACGGCGGGCGGCGCTTTTTGTCCTACCATCTGCCGCCTTTGCCAACCGCATCGGACAAAACACTATGGACAAATTTTTACCGTTTTGGTACTGCTGGGACTGATTGTCGGCCCGATCGGGCTGATCGGCCTGATTGCCGCCTTGCTGGCAGAAGAAAAACGCCGGCGAAAATGCTGTTTACCCGCCTGATGCTCGGCGGTTTTCGCTGATGATGTTCAGCCTGATCGGTTTCGGTATGTTTCTAGCCGGCCGCCGGCAGGATGGCGGCAGCTTTGCCCGCCGCCGGCTGCGTCTGCCGTAAGGCAGCCTGAAAACGCTGCGCATCCGCCGCGGCACCGGCAGCCGCTGCCGCATCCGATCCCGCCGCGTCCGCCGCCGACTGGCTCCATACCCGTTAATCCTTTCAGGCAGCCTGAAACCATGTTTTCACAGCATCCACACCGTTAGCGGCGACGTCCTTTACACCCGAGCCGCCGACACGCCCGAACACACCGCGCGCCAGATTGCGCGCTCAAAGCGCGCCAGCGCGAATTTGCCGCGCTTAAAAATCACCATGAGCGCACCCGCGCAGCTGGCGGCTTTTGCCGAGCGGCTGGTAGCCAACAAAAGCCGTTTGGCGGCGATGGTGTGCGAAGAAGTCGGTCGCTGCCTACGCGAGTGCGAAGCCGAAATCGACAAATCGCTGGCGCTGATCCGCTATTACGCTAGCCTCGCGCCACCGCAGTTCTCGCCGGCAAAACCATCGCTACCCAGGCCAGCATCAGCGGCGTTTCCTTTGCGCCGCTGGGCGTGGTGCTGGCGGTGATGCCGTGGAACTATCCGGTGTGGCAGGTGCTGCGTTTTTGCCGTGCCCGCCCTGTGCGCGGGCAATGCCTGTCTGGTCAAAACGCCGCCCCGGCGTGGCGCGGGTGACGCGCGGCGCTGTTTGAGCTGGCAGACGGTCTGCGCCCTGCAGCGGCGTGGCTGGCGCACGAAAACACCGAAGCCGCGCTGGCTGCGTGCGCGACGCGCTGGCCTTTACCGGCTCCACCGATACCGGCCGCCATTTTGGCCGCGCTGGCGGGCAAACACCTGAAAAATGCGTGTTGGAACTCGGCGGCAGCAACGCCTCTATCGTCCTGCCCGATGCCGATCTGGCTGCCGCCGCCGCCGAAGCCTCGCCATTCGCGTTTCCGCGACGCCGGGCTAGAATCGTGCCAACGCCGCCAAGCGCCTGATTGTCTGCGACAGCGTAGCCGACGAGTTTATCCGCTGCTGCTGGCCGAATGCGCCAGAAACTGAAAAAGCGGCGACCCGATGCAGCCTGAAAACCACGCTCGCGCCGCTGCACCGCGCCGATTTGCGCGAGCGCGTGCACGCGCAGGTGCAGGACGCGCTGGCGCACGGCGCCGAGCTGCTGGCGGGCGGGTGCTGCCGCCGCAGTCGGAAAGCTAACGCCGGGCTGGTTCTGCCCTCGCCACCCTTATCGACCGGCTCAACCCGCAATGCCGGATGTGGCGCGAAGAAGTGTTCTGGCCCCGCGCTGGGCATTATCCGCGTGGCCGATGCCGGAGCCGCCGTGGCTGCCGCCAACAGCACGCCCTACGGCCTGGGCGCCAGCATCTTTACCGCCGATACCGATCTGGCTGAGCGCATGGCTAGCGCGGCTTGAAGTGAGGCAGCGTGTTCGTCAACCGCCACACCAGCAGCGATTTGCGCCTGCCCTTCGGCGGCGTGAAAGATTCCGGCTTCGGCCGCGAGCCGTCCGAGTTCGGGCTGTAGTGAGTTTGTTAATGTAAAGACTTATTGGCAGAAATAGTTTTCTCAGGCTGCCTTGGGAAGATGGGCATGAATGACTTTAATCCCTACCAAAACCCCCGCCAGCGACGAGCTGGCGCAGGGCTGCTGGCGGCGCGGCGGCAAAGTCTGGCTCGCTGCCGGCAGCGCGTTGCCGCTGCATCCGTTGCGCAGCTGAGACTGCGCGGAAGAAGGCAAAAGCGATGAATCTGTATTGACGCCGCCGGCGCGCGCTCTTGCTGTCGGCCGCGGGTGGTGCTGTTTTTATTTTGCGCCGGTACCGTTTGCGTAGCTGGACGAGTGGAAAGCGCGGTTTTGATTGTTTTGGCGCTGCCGTTTACCGCCGCGCAAATCATTGCTGCAGCGCAAACGGCGGCTGTTTGTGCCGGTGTGCCGCCGCTGCCGGCGCCGCCGCATCAGGGTGATGGCGGCGCTGGCGCTGGCGGCGGTTTTGCTGCCGCTGTTGGCGGAAAGCAAGATTCCGCTGCTGATGTCGCTCGGTTTCGGCGGCGCCAGCTGATCGCGCTGCTGGCGCTGATGCTGTACGACAACCGCCGCATCCGCGCGCTGGCCATCCGCGACGACTGCAGCGTGCTGACCGGCTTTCGGCCGCCGTTTTCTCTCGATACGCTGGAAAAATAGGGGCTCAGGCAGCCTGAAAGTCGGTTTTATGAAAAGCAGCCTGAAAACGCGGATACGACCCGTTTTCAGGCTGCTTGCTAGTCGATTGGCGCGCGACGTAACAAGCCGCATTGCTGGAATGCTGGGTCTAGACCCAGCCCTACCCCTGCTGGCAGGCATTGCTGCACACCAACAAGATTCCCGCCTGCGCGGGAATGACGGTAGATGGGATGGGATGCGCTGTACAAAGCGGCTTTCAGGCAGCCTGAAAGTTTGATGCAGCCTGAAAAGGCCAAAACGCTCAGGCTGCCTTTTAGGCCGACGGTGGTGAGTCTTCGAGACTGAATTCGATATTGTCGATCAGGCGGGTGCCGCCGAGGCGGGCGGCGCCGAGGACGACCAGCTGTTTGTCGCCGACGCGGGCGGTGTTCAGGCTGCCGGCGGCGCGGATTTCGATGTAGTCCACCTGCCAGCCGCGCGAAGCCGGGCGCGGCGAGCCCGTGCTCTGCGAGGGCGGCGAAGTGCGCGGCTGCCGCTGCGCAGCGTGTGGTGTCGGCCCGCCTGCAGGCTGCGGTAGAGCTGCGGCGCTTCGGCGCGCTCTTCGGAGCTTGAGGTATTGGTTGCGGCTGGAGAGGGGCGAGGCCGTCGGTGGCGCGGCCCGGTATCGACGGGAATAATGCGCACGGGATGTTGAGATCATCGACCATGCTCTTGTGATGACCACCAGCTGCTGGTAGTCTTTTTGCCGAAGCAGGCGGTGTCGGGCTGGACGATGTTGAGAGAGTTTGCACCACGACGGTGGCGACGCCGCGAAAGTGGCGTGGCGGAAGGCGCCGCACAATCTCGTTTTGCGGATTGGGCGGCCTCGACCTGGTACTGCTGGGCAACGCGCGGGTAGAGTTCGGCTTCGTGCCGGGGACGAACAGCGCATCGACGCCGGCTGCGCGCAGTTTTCGGCGTCGGCTTCCAAGGTGCGCGGGTAGCGGCCGAAGTCTTCGCCCCAGGGCCGAACTGCAGGCGGTTGACGAAGATGCTGACCACGGTGTGGCGCTCAGCCTGCTTTGGCCTGCGCCACCAGCGCCAGATGGCGTGGCATGGAGGTTACCCAGTGGTGGGCACAGAAGGCGACGCTGTCGTGGCTGCGCCGCCATTGGCGGATTTCTTCGATGGTGCGGATGATTTGCATGGTGGGGGTGTTCTTGTGTGGCGGGTTGGGTTTTAACTTCGCTCGAGGCTGCGCTTTCAGGCTGCCTGCAAAGGGGCGTGGACGGCCTGTTTGTCGCGTTTCAGGCTGCCTGGGGATGTCAGGGGCAGCCTGAAAAGGCTTATTGGTCTTCGAGCTTTTTGTCTGCCCTGCTTGGCGGGAATTTCCTGCCGCAGCTTCTGCAGATAGGCTTCAATCAGGTGATTGCCTTGGATAACCGCCAGCTGCTCTTTGATGGCGGCGCTCTCTTCGGCATTGGGTTTGACTTCGGAGCGACTGCACTTTGACCAGCCGCGGCATGCCGGTGCCCTGCAGCGCAGGTGGGTTTGCCGTCTTTGGGGCTGGGCTCAGTAATCGCCAGATAGTCGGCTGCGCGGCACTGCGTGCCCGCAGCTGCTCGGGCATCACCGGCTGCAGCTGGTCAGCTTGAGCGCGGGCTGCTTGCCGGCCTGCAGCCCGGCGAGCAGTTTTGTTGTGCTCGGTGGGCAGGGCGGCGGCCTCGAGCGGATGTAGTCGGCCTTCACCTGCCTTTGGCCTGCCTGAAGGAAAGCTGCGCTTGGGCCAGGTTTCATGGCGCAGCAATCGCATACCGAGCCGTCGGCGCGCGCTTAATCGGGTCGGAATTGTGTTTTTTGTCGAAAACGTCGCTGCCAAACACGCTTCGATTACCGCTTCAGGCAGCTTTGCTCGGCGGCGCCGGGCGCGGTCAGCCAGTCGCCGCTGCTCGCAGCGCACGCTGAATATGCGGCGCTTTCAGCTCTGCTGCTGTTGTTGATCACATAGTCGCCCAAGTCTTCGCGCGTTTTTCAGCGACTGGGCGGCTCTCTCTTTCAAATCTTGGGCGATGCGTGTTGACGGCAGCGGGCGAGTTTGTTTGAGGATGTCGTTTACTTGAAGAGTAGTAGCCGAAGCTGCCTTCGATCAGGGCGCTGACTTCGCCTTTGTTTAGCGCGGAAACTGCGTCTTCCAGCGGTCTTTTCCAGCGTGCCGTTTTGGCTGATGTCGCCGATGTCGCCGCCTTTGGCGCGCCGTCTTTGGAGAAGCGCCGGGCGATGGCGGCAAAGCTGCTCGGGCGCGGCTTTGGCAGCCTGTGCCCGCGGCTTCGGCTTCGGCGCGGGCGGCAGCTTTGGCGGCATCACCGCCTTTACCGGAATCGGCACTACATCATGCTGACGCGGCGGGTGGGCTTGAGTTTGTCCTGCTGCTGCTTGGAAGATTTCGTCGATTTCGGCATCGCTTTGCCGCTTTCGCGCTCGGCCAGTATTTTTCGGCGACAGCAGCAGATACTGGTATTCTCAACGCCTGCTGCTGGCGGTAGGCTTTTTGGTTGGCGCGGTGAATTTCGCAGTTCGGCGTCGTTTACCGTAACTTTTATCGGCAGGCGTTTTCGCCAGCTACCGCCAGACGGATGGCGCGCGCGGCGGCAACGCTGCGGGCAAACTGCGCCACCTGGGTATCGGGAATACTGCCGCTGGCAAAGATTTTCTGCAGGGCGAAGTCAGATACTGGTCGCGCAGGCGGTCGGTGTACTGCTCTTCGCTCATGCGGTCTTTTGCCGGCGGAAGTTGCGGAAGATTTGCGGGCTGAAAGTCGCCGTTTTGGTCGTGGAAGCTGGGATCGTCCACAATCATCTGCTTGATTTGTTCGTCGAAACCGCCACGCCCATTTTCGCGCCTCGAGCAGATGGGCCTGGTTGAGCAGCGCGTGAACACTTCTTCGCGGCTGCCGCTGCCGCCGCTGTTGCGGGTGTTGTGCAGGGGCGCGGTCGAGATCTGCGGGTGATGGTCTCTCGCCGATTTGGACGATGAAGTTGCCGCTGCCCAGGCTGGTCAGGCTGACGGCGTTGAAAGCCGACAAACGATAGGGCGATGCAGCCGAGTGAAACTGGGAAGGTTTGCGGTATTTTCGATCAGATGGAACATGGCGGTGCGGAAGGGGATATGAAAGGGGCGCATTTTAACGTGTTTTCACATTGCGCGGCATGGCTGTCTAGGCAGCCTGAAAAGGACGGCAAAACGCTTTTCGGGCAGCCTGAAACTCTTGATTAGGACTCTTGGTCGTCATTTTCGGCTTCTGACGGCGCTTAGGCGTGCATCAGCCGTTTCAGTTCCTGATACAGCGCGCGGAAGTTTTTCGGCGGCTTTGGCCTGCTCCTGCTCTTTTGCGCGTATTGCGGATCAGGGTGCGAGCACGCCGGCGTCGCTGCCGGGTGCTCGGCGATAAAGGCGGGTGACGCGTTATCGTCTGCCAGAGACGGCTACGCGCCTGTTCGACCCGCTGCAAAAGGCGTTATGCGCCTGGTTTTCGCCTTTCGGGTGCCGATAAAAAGGGGCGCCGGATGGGGCGGGTCGATGTCGCATCAGGCGCTGATAAACTCGTTCTGCCGCTTCAAAGCGCCGTTGGACGTGATTTTGCGGTATTCGCGCACCGCCTCGGCTAAATTCTTCCGGCAGGCTGATCTCAGGGGTGTCGGCAGAAAAGACGGTCAGCTCCATGCCCAAATCCTGCAACTCTGTTCATCTGTTTTTCTTGGCGGTCTTGCTGACCCATTCGTCGTCTTGGTGCGTATCCATTTTCAGGCTGCTGTGGCGGATGAAAGCCGCGCATCGCATAGCAAAAGCGCCGCTTTGTCGCTTTTGGCGCAAGGCAAGCCTGAAAACGGTTAAAATGCCGCCCTTTCCTCGATATCCTGACCCTGAGAAACCATGATGTTCCAACACGCGCATCCGACCTTAGCGACGTAGTGGCGCGCGCGCGCTGGCTGGCGCCAAAGGCGCGCAGGCTGCCGAAAGCCGCCGTTAGCGAATCGGTGGGACTGAGCGTGCAGGTGCGGCTGGGCGAAACCGACTCAGATCGAGCACCGCCAGGACAAATCGCTGGATCTGACCGTGTATCTGGGGGCAGAGCAAAGGCCGCGCCAGCACCGCCGATTTTTCCGACAGGCGCTGGTACGCATCTCGTTCGAGGCTACCCCTGGACATCGCCCGCTACACCGCGCAAGACCCTATGCCGGCCTGGCCGATGCCGATCTGATGGCACCGACACCCTGATTTGGACAAATACCACGAATCGGATGTCCGGCAGCGCCCAGGCGCTCTGAGCTGGCGACAAACTGCGAAGCGGCGGCGCTCGATTTTGACGCGCGCATCGGCAATTCTGAAGGCGCCAACGTGCAAGCAGCCACTCGCAGTTTGCCTACG
>BNJT01001097.1_pt1 | contig 94257 bp, 154 predicted proteins | sample 8540491 | NCBI WGS metagenome assembly BNJT01 (sample SAMD00202455, study PRJDB9452) | human saliva metagenome | host: Homo sapiens | reverse complement strand
CGGGATGCTGCCGCCTCCGCGCGCGTATGCGCCCGCAGAGCCCCGCAGCGAACTGACGGTCGAACCGCACCCGGGAGGCCAGCGTTTAATCGGCCCACCGTTCGCTGCGCCGTCGTGAATATGGAAAAACTGGGCAGGCGCCGGAAATCCTGATCGACTGCATGACGTGATTCAGGCCGACGGCGGCGCACCGCGGTCCTATTACCGGGCGCATCTCGTCGCCCTGCAAAATCGCCGATGGAAAACTCAAGCTTTCAGACGGCTCATCGTGGCTTGAAACCCGGTCTGGCGCGCCGTTGCCGCCGTGTCCGCGAGCGCGGTGGGCGGCCGTACCGCTTTCGGATTTGGACTACCCTGAGAGCTCGGCTGCGACAGCGACGTCAACATCGGTGCGCGACCGCTACAGCAAACTATCCGTACCAAGGCACGGCGGAAGGGCGCGCCGTTCAGCCTGGACGGGTGGGCAAACCCAGTTGCGCTGGCGCGTAAGGCATCGCCGAGCTGGCGCGGCGCCAGCAAAAACGCGTGGCACACCTCGCTACCGGATAACGGTATCCTGCAAACTCATAGGCAAAGGCCGTCACGAAACCAGCATTTTCAGACGGCCTTCCTGCATCCGGCGGGCCCGTTTGCCGCCAAACAATGTATCCTTGAAATTCCGCGTAAACGACGAGTAAATATACCACAAGGTTGCCCGCGTTTGCCGCAGCGCGGAAACCTGCTTCAGGCGAGCGCGGAAGGTCACGACTTTCCCAGGCATACCGCTGCCCTACCAATCTCAAAGCAGAAAGCACGGAAAACATGGCGTTAATCAGCACAGAAATATGGCGGAACATCGGTGGTTCCCAGAACGTACTCAAAAACGCCAGCCAACCGTATTTGCCAAAGCCTGGCGCCGAAGGTCATGCGGCGAGTCGTGCCTGTTTCCGCCGTGAGCGGCGAAACCAACCGTTTGGTGGGCACTGGCGCACGAAATGCAGGAACACCCTCGACCCGCGCGAGACGGATGTGTCCCAGCCACCGGCTGAGCAGGCGACCATCCGGCCTCGCCGGCGATGGCGCTGAGAAAACTGTCGGCGTGGGCGCGAAAAGCTATACCAAGGCAGCGAGGTTCTACGAAATACCGATACCGCACCACACCAAAGCCCGCATCCCAAAGCATGAGATCGACGAGAAAAATGCGCGCCGGAAGTCGGCAGCTGAGGCGCGTCGTCATCGTCGCCGGTTTCCAAGGCGTCGGCGCGCGCGACATCTCCACGCCGGGTCAGCGGCGGTTCGGACACCTCGGCCGTCGCGCTTTGCCACCGCCGCGCAAAGCCGCGACGAATGCCAAATCTGCACCGGCATGTGGACGGCGTTTTTACACCACCGACCCGCGCGTCGTGCCCGAAGCGCTGCCTCAATACCATCGCACGGAAAGAAATGCCGAGCTGGCCAGCCTCGGCTCGAAAGTACTGCCACCCCGTTCAGTTGAATTTGCCGGAAAATACAAAAGTGGCGCAGCGCGTACTCGGCAGCCTTGCAGGAAGGCGGCGACAAGCACTCTGATTACCTTTGAAGAGGACGATAACATCTGGAAGCTGCCGTAACCGGTATCGCGATTCGACAAAAGCCCAAAGCCCGCATCAACGGTGCGCGGCGTACCCGACAAAACCCGGCGTGGCCTATCAGATCGTGGGCGCGGTGGCGATACTCAGCGTATCGAAGTCGACATGATTATCCACAAAAACGTCGGCTCGAGGCACCACCGATTTTTCGTTCACCGTACCACTGGCGCGGCGACTACAAAACAGACGCTCGAGCCCTGCTGGACGACGCCTGAAGAACAGCATCGAGCGTTACCGCCCGTCGACGGCGGCTTGACACCGTATGCAAAGTATCGCGAAACGTCGCGGCATGGGTGCATGCGTCGCACGCCGGAGGGAAGCCACATCTTCCGCACGCTGGCGGAAGAACGTACCATTATCAGGTGATTTCGCTCTCCGGAAATCAGAGTTTCGCGATTGATTGACGAAAAATATATGGAACTGGCGACCAGAGTGCTGCACAAAAGCATTTTGATTTTGAGCAAAGCCCGCGTATCGCAAATCAAGAGGTCGAACAGGCCGTCTGACGACTGTTTTCAGACGGCCTCTTTCGGTTTCAAACAAACCGGAATGCGCCCTCTCCGGCACGGGATAACTGAGTTGAAATCACGCCAGCCGCGCAGCTTCACCGCTCGACGCGGCGGATACTCATCATGTAAGACGCGGTACGCAGGTCCACGTCATACTCTTTTGCGCCGATTCAAATATCGTGGAACGCCGGCGCAGGACGACGGTTTCTTTTTTCCTGAACTTCGTCAAAATTCCCAGTAATAGCCTTGCAGGTTTTGCACCCATTCGAAATAAGGAAAGCGACCACGCCGCCGCAGTTCGCCAGAATATCGGGCACGACCACACGCCGTTTTTGACGCGGGATGGCATCGGCTTCGGGCGTAGTCGTACCGTTGCGCCTTCGACCACGATTTTGGCGCGGACTTTGCCGCGGCGTTTTCGGAAGTCAGTTGGTTTTCCAGCGCACAAGCGAGTACGTCCACATCCAGCGCCAAGGTTCGGCGTGCTGGTTCTCGCCGTCAACCGGCTTTGTTGGTGATAAAGCCGTTGGCCTGATATCTTTGAACAGGGCTTCCATATCCAGGCCGTTTTTCATTGTAGATGGCGACATCGACGGTGGAAACAGCAACACTTTCGCACCGGCATTTGATGCGCGTAATAGCCCTGTGTGATAGCCCACGTTACCCGAAGCCCTGAATGGCGGTGGTCGCGCCCTTTCACGTCTTTAGCCGAGTTTTCTCCAAGCTTGGACGGCGGCGAAGTTCACGCCGTAACCCGTCGCTTCGGTACGCGCCAAGAGCCGTCGAATTCGACTCGGTTTGCCGGTGAACACGCCGGGCGCGAGATTTTTAACGATGTTTTCGTAGGCATCAACCATCCACGACATGATTTTTGCCGTTGGTGTTCGCATCGGGGCGGGAATATCGATGCGCCGACGAGCGCGGAAATGGCTTCCGCGTAAGCGCCCAGGGAATGCGTTTCCAACTCTGCTTCGGAACCATCGACGCGGATCCAAAGTAATGCCGCACTGTACCGCCGCCGTAAAGGAATGCCTGCGACGCGGCATTTGATGGTCATCCAAATCGACGGGGCTTTGACTTCGTCCAGATTTCACATTCGGGATGGAAAGCGCACGCCGCCTTTGCGCGCGCCGACGGCATTGTTTGTGTTGCGCGAACGGTGGCCGGTATGAAGGTTTTGACCGTACCGTTGTCAGGTTGACGGGGAAGGTAACTGCAAAACGCGTTGCGGGTTTTCCAGAATTTCGCACACCGCAGGGTCGGCGCATTGCATGTATGGCGAGTCGGTCGCGCGTTTTGACCTGCTTTTGCGCATTTCGAAAAGGATTCAGTGTTTTCTTTTTGGCAGCAGGTGAGACATATCTTTCCCTTTTCATGCGGGTTATTAACATAAATACATTTCGTACTATATACAAAACCGCCTAAATGTAATAGCATGTAGTCAAGAAAAATAAATCGTTTCATCGATGCAGATTGATTTTATAACGGGATTCCGTAACGGCCCAACAAGCGTTCCGACGCCGTATATTTTTCCAGCACGGGCCGTCTGAAAATCCGGTTTCAGACGGCCTTCCGTTGCGAACGATGTTAGAATATCTTCCTTTCAAACAATCCCGCAGAAAAGGAAACCATGACTCCGACCATTGACCACGTCCAAAGCCGCCGCATTCGACCTTGACGGGACTTTGTGCGATTCCGTTCCCGACCTTGCCGCCGCAGCCGAAAGCCATGCGCGAATATCTCGACATGGAGCCGCTGCCTGCCAAAAATGATAAGCTACGTCGGCGACGGCATCGGCAAACTCGTCCACCGCGTCATCACCAACGACCGAGACCAAGAAGCCGCGCCCGATTTATGGGAAAAAGGTTTCGTGTTCACCATGAAATACTACCGCGACCGCGAGCGCGACTGCACACTTCACGAAACCGAAGCCGGACTGGCGTTGCTCACGTCACTGGGCATCGCTGGTAGTCATCACCAACAAAACGAGAATACTCCGCCGCCGAGACTCTTGGAAGCTCACGCGGACTGAGCCGACGCTTCGCCAGCCTGATTCTCGGCAGCGACAGCCTACCGGAAAAGAGACCCAGCCCGCTGCCGCTGCAACGCGCCGCCGATCTTGGGCATCGATTACCGCCAACGCGAATCATGGTCGAGCGACCCTGCAACGGCTGTCATCGCCCGCCAAAGCCGCCGGTTTGCGCTCGCGTCAGCGTAGCCTGCAGCTACGGCGACATGCCGCACTGTTGTGCCGGGCAGAGCGACCGACCCGGTTGGATTATCGGCTCCTTTGCCCGAAATCTGCGAAAACCTGCCGGCCGCAAAAAGCAAAAGACGCGGTATAAACAAGATAACTATGACTGACATCCGGTAACTAGCGAACTAGAATAAATAAACAATGCCACTGCCTATTATTTATTGCTATTATTGCAGGAACACGAAACCTCTAAAATCACTTTGGGATGACATTAGCAGTAGGCAATAATCTAAAGAGGCCCATAACTTCAATGACATGACAAGACTAAAGAAATTTCTTGAGACCTCGTTATCCGAGAATATTTTAAGTGGCAACAGGATTGTCTTTGGGTTTGGTTATCAGGAAAAATTGATGGGTATGCATCTGAAAATAAAAGCACCTGTTGCATTTCATCACTACAAAAGAGTAGCTGGGTATTTTAAGTTTGATGATGATAAAACATCATATCAATTAAAATCAAAACTTTCACAAACCAATGGATATTGCCAAGCAATGTTAAGATTTGTTATTAGGAGGTATCAGCGCTATTTCTTTTTAGGCTATTGAGACATAAAAATAAAATTTTCAACGAGATGCTGGTACGTACAGGTGTCGTCGCCATATTATTGCTGGATGAATTCTGTGATTTAGTTCTTTGTATTTAAACCTTATAGTGTTTATAAATCATCGGTTTGTAAATAAACAAATGGCTCCACTGCATTTGTTTACTTGTTTTTATCACGAGGCATTAAAGACACTCCGTCTTCTGTTTATATTCCCTATCCACCTTATTGGCATTATTTCTGGTATTTTGTTAAACAAGCATATTTTTAAACTGCTCTCATGAGACCGCAAAAATCCCTGCGCGCCCGCGCGACAGACATCCGCTTTCCCGACAGGGATAGCCGTATCGGACTCGAAAGCGCAAGCTCGCCCCGTATGCCGAAAGCGAAGAAGAACTGGAAAACGTGTTGGACGGGTCGCCGAACGCAGCTGGCGGTCGGACGAACGTTATGCCGAACCTACATCCACAGCAAAAAGCCGCCGGCAAGCGAGGCACGGCTGCAACAGGCTCTGGCGGCGCGAGGGCGTGGACGAAACAATCAGCCACCGCCTGAAGTGCCGCGCCGCGAATCGAGCTGCGCCGCCGTCGCCACTCCTGCACGCAAAAATTCCGGCAGAGCGCCGCCGATTTGAAGAAAAGCGAAACAGGCACGCTTTCTGACCTACCGCGGCTTTCGATGCGGATACGGTTCGAACGACGCGAAAACGGCGATGGGACGAAAACAACGGTTACCGGAGAGATTCTTTCTGAAGCCGCACGGCGGGGAACAATACGCGCGGATCTTCCCCGCTATCGGCGGCTGGCTTACGCGTTTGAAAATCCTACCGGAAAAAACCATGTCCGACAACCGAATCCCCGACAAACGAAACCGCCGGCCTGCTGCCCGGAAGACGAAAAGCAAAAACCCGTATTCCCGTTTGGGCCGCGCCGTGGCGGATTCATGCTGCTAGTATGGGCGGGCGTATTGCTGCTGGTCTTCTATCTGGTCTTCCGTTTCTGGTTCGCTGAGGCCGTTCAAAAGCCGAAAAGGCCGTCTGAAATTGAGTTTCAGACGGCCTTTTCTTATCCGGCATAATCAGCGCCTTTCTGCCCTGCGCATCAGATGGGCCGCCGCAGCGGAGAAATGACCGTCGGCAGCATTCCGCCAGAAAAGGCGGCACGCTGTAAAAGCTGGCTGGTAAAGACCAGCCGTCCGCGAAATGGGCGCACTCAGGCCGAGGCAGATACCGCCGAAGGTTTCAGCCCCATGTTGCCGTGGCGCGTGGTCTGCGGCGTAAAGGCAAACGCCACCAGCGCCATCACCCATGCGGCAATCGGATACATCGGTTTTGCCCGCAGGCGACGGAATAGGTATCGGACTTTCTGATGATTGCTTTTCGGGTGGGCGATATGGGTGGTCAACTCGGGACACCGACATCATCTGGTCGGGATCGACAACAGCACGTCCAGCAGGCCGCTGCAGCGCCACCGGCCAGCGTTGTGGGATTCGGAGGACGGCAACCTGCCACGCCCTTCAGCACGCGGCCTCGTTTTGCGCTGCCAGCTTCCGTCCGGATTCAACGCGGCGGATTCGGCTTCAACCGCAGAGGCAAAGCTGGTAGCGGTCGTCGTGCTGCCAGATTTATCGCCCAGCAGCGTGTGATCGGGTAGCATTTCGCGCACATTGATGATGTTGTTCTGCTCTTTCATCCACAAACCGACGCACCGGCGCTGATTCTGCCGTTGATCGCGCTGGCTTTCATGTTTTCCGCGCGGCGGCTCCGGGTCGGCGCGACCCGCTCGCCAATACCACGGTCGCCAGTGCAAAAATCAGGCCGAACTGCGACAGCGCACGGCGAAGCAACCTTTTCGTACGCTCCTCGCTGGCCTTAATCACGGTCGGTTCGCTGCCGGGTGAAAGCTGGCTCAGGGCAATCAGGCCGCCGATCCAGCACGCCCGGCATCGGTTCGTAGCGCGGGCGGGCATCTGCATCAGAACATACTGCGCCATTTCGCGCCGGTGTAGCTGCCTTTGCCGACATCGCCCATTTCGTTGATGACTTCGAAAAAGCTGTATAAAGCCAGAAACGCCAGCAGCGCGTATACCGCCATTACGCTCATCTGGCGGATGATATGCAGGGAGAGTCAGTTTCGTTTTCCGCCTTTCAGAGTCAGACTTTTACCTACCGCCTGCCAGAACGGTTGCGCCGGCATACTGCACGCGCAGCAAGGCGACGGCGATGACAATCATCAGAATATGCATCGGCAACATGCCGAACGAAATGGTTTTGCCGTCTTCCACCGCATCGCGCAGGAAAGTCGAGCCGTTTTGGTAGATTAAGAACATGCCGATGGCAATCAGGATATTATAGAGTGTGGCCGGTGCGCGGGTTGAAATAATAAAGCGGCACGGCCAGCATACTCAACAGCAGTACGCTGATGGGAAGCGACAGCCGCCCATCAGTTCGGCCTGATACTGCGGATTGTCGCTGCCGCGAATAATTTGGAGGTGGGAATGGTGCGGCGGTGCGCAATCGGATCGACGATTTTTCGGCGTGGTGCTGATAATCATGCTCAGGGTGTTCGAACGAAACCTGATTGTAATCCGCCCTGCCCGGTTTGCCGCTGTAACGGTAGCCGTTGCGCAGTTCCAGCGTCCGTTTGTTGTCGGTCAGGGCGAAATTGCCCTCTTTGGCAAAAATAATGTTGTCGTTGCCGTTTTTGTCCAGTTCGCGCAGAAACAGGTTTTTCATAATGCCCGACTCGGTATCGAAAGTTTCGACGAAATACACGCGGTCGCTGCGCTTGCCCAAGCTGTTGAATTCGCCCGCCTCCACCAGCGAAAGTTCTTGTTTCTGCTTGAGGATTTCGGCGTATTCGCGGCTGCGCAGTTCCGCCCACGGCATCACCCAAAGCTGCATGACGGCAATCAGCAGGGCAAACGGCACGGCAAACTGCATGACGGGGCGTCTCCACTGCCTCAACGCCAGTCCGCAGGAGAGCCAGACCGACATTTCGCTGTCGCGCCAGTAGCGGTCAACACGGTCAGCGCTGCTGATGAACGCGGTCAACACCAACAAAAAGCGGCGTCATGCCGATGACCCGAAAGCCGACCAATGCGGCCACGGCATCTACCGCCACGCGCCCGTCCGCCGCGCGCCCCAGCAGGTTGATGGCCTGCGTCGATACCAGCACCGCCAGCAGCACCACGAAAATGCCGACGGCGGTAAAGGAAAGGATTCTTTGATAAAGTTTCTTTGGTAAATCATATCTTCGCTGTTTCCGGGTACGCCCGTTTGATAATGCAGGCCGTCTGAAAAACCTTCCGGCAGCCTTCCGTCCCGCCGCCGCGTTTCGAGACGGCCTGATGATGAAAGTACAATCAAACCGTCTTTTCGGAGCGGCCTTCCAAGAATGGCGGGGCCGTCTGAAACCCTCCCAAACAACCGCTCAATCAGGGTATAAACGTGTTTAGCACAAAAGCCGGAACCTTGCAGCCGCAACGGGCAGAGCGCGCAGTTATTTGTCTGTACCGAAGCAGCGCAATTAAACCACCGACCGCCCTTGCGCGCTTTTTGTCTTCGCTTGAAGAAGGTCGAAACTTTTTGCCGACACCAAAATCCCGACGGACAACGGTTTGCAGGCGGTCGCCGTCGTCCGCCTCGAAAACCGACCGCGCCGCGCTGAACAAAAGCCGCCGCCAGAAGCGCGCAAATGGGCGCAAAAATCGAGAAACGGTCAATGCGAGACATCCATGCCTTCGATGAAGCTGCAAGCCTCTGCCGTAGCCGAAGCCTTCGCCATCGCGTTCAGCAACGCCGCCTACCGTTTCGACCGCTACAAAAAAGCCAAAGCCGCCAAGTTCTCGCAAGCCGTGTTCCACACCGCACACGAAGCCGCCGTCAAAGAAAGCCCTGCGTGTCGCTGAAGCGCAGGTTTACGGACACAGCCTCTGCCGTGATTTGGGCAACGCCGCGCCCAACGAAATGCGCCCGAATTTTTAGCGCGCACCGCCAAAGCTGAAGCCGAAAAACTGGGCGCACACGCCAAAATCATCGAAAAAGACTACATCAAAGAAAACATGGGTTCGTTCTGGTCGGTCGCCAAAGGCAGCGTGGAAGACCCTATCTGATTGAATTGAGCTACTTCGGCGCGACAACAAAGCGCCCCGTCGTCTTGGTCGGCAAGGCATCACCTTCGACACCGGCGGCATCTCCCTCAAACCCGGTCTGAACATGGACGAAATGAAGTTTGACATGTGCGGCGCGGCAGCCGTCATCAGCACTTTTCTGCGCCGCCGTCAAACTGCAACTGCCGATCAACCTCGTCGCCGTCGTCGCCACCTGCGAAAACATGCCTTCCGGCGCGGCAAACAAACCGGGTGACGTCGTAAAAAGCATGAAAGGTCTGACGATTGAAGTGTTGAACACCGATGCCGAAGGCCGTCTGATTTTTGTGCGACGCGCTCACTTACGCCGAGCAGTTCAAACCCAAAGCCGTCATCGACGTCGCCACCCCTGACCGGTGCGTGCATCATCGCCTTGGGACATGACGTCAGCGGCGTGATGGGCAACAATCAGGATTTGGTCGACAGCCTGCTCGCCGCCTCCGCAACGTGGACGACAAAGCATGGCAGCTGCCGCTCTTTTGAAACCTACAAAAGACCAGCTCAAATCCAACCGCCGACATTCCCAACATCGGCACGCCCGGCGCAGGCACGATTACCGCCGCCACCTTCCTGTCTCACTTCACCGAAGACTACCCGTGGGCGCACCTCGACATCGCGGGTACGGCATGGAAATCCGGCAGCGAAAAAGGCGCAACCGGCCGCCCCGTTCCTTGTTGCTGAACTATCTGCGCAACGTGAAATAAGCCTTGACGCCTGCGGGGCGAAAGCCATCGACCCGCAGGTCGTCTGAAAAACGGAACCGCATCATCTTCTGACTACAACCCGACAAACGGAGAACCATGATGAAACCGCTCTTGCCGCATTGTCCGTCGCCTTTTCTGCTCGGCACGATCGTCAGCGTTCACGCCGCAGAACAGGCCAAACCGACCGACCGCAGCGTCCAAGTGTACAAAAAGCCGATTTGGCGGAGTGGAACCGCGAAAACGCAGCCGGAGGCAAAGGCCCGCTGCTCGGCCGCTTCGCCTTCAACCGCCACCAGACCGCCGCCCAAGACGCGTTCAGGGGAAATCGGCTGGCTGACCCTGCCGCCGGGCGCATCCATCGGCGAACACAAACACACCGACAACGAAGACGTTTACATCATCGTATCGGGCAGGGCCTGTTTACCGACAGCACGGGCAAACAAACCCAAGTCGGCGCCGGCGACATTACCATCGCCCGCCCGGCCAGTCCCATGCGCTGAAAAACATCGGCAAAAGCCGCTGGTCTTCCTTGACCTGATTGCCGAAACCGCTGCCGCCAAATCTGCCGCACCGCAGAAATAAAACCTTAAAAAGGCCGTCTGAAAACCGCGCTCCGTTTTTCAGACGGCCTTCATCCCATTCCAAACAAACGCACGCCATGCCCAAAGCCACCTTCTACACCCACGTTGCCGAACCCGCCGTCTTTTCCTGCCGGCTGGCCGCCCGCGCCATGCGCGACAGCCGCGTGCTGGTCTGGTCGGATTCCGCCGGGACCGTCGCAAGGATAGACCGCGATTTATGGCAGTTTGACCTCGAAAGTTTCATCCCGCACGAAATCTGGCCAACCGGCAGCCCCGTGCCGTCTGAAACGCCCGTCCTGCTTGCTTCGGGTTTCGAACTGCCCGAACTGCCGCACGGATTCGCCGTGCTGAACCTGTCGCCGGATTTCTGGAGCGACGCCCCGCCCCGCCCGTGCGCGTGTTCGAAATCGTTGGCACCGGCCTCGAAGAACTGGCCGAAGCGCGGGAACGGTTCAAAAGCCTACCGCGGCCGCGGCTTCGAAATCGAACATTTCGACATGAACGGAAAAAGCCTGAACCCGCCAGTATATCTACCGTTTATCCGCCGCCAAACGGCATGTCAGAATTTAATTTACAGTTTTATGGATAATTTTTCAGACGGCCCGCCTGCCAATTCATGCAAACTGGGCTATAATCGGGCTTTTCCTTTTTTCAAGAAAAATACCGCTATGAACAAAACTTTCAAATTAAGCGCATTGGCACTGGCTGCCGCCCTGACCGTAACCGCATGCAACAAAGAAAGACGCGGCCGCACCGGCTGCCTCAGCACCTGCCGCATCCGGCGCCGAAGCCTCCGCCATCGGCACACCGGCGCAACAAGCCAGCTACGCAATGGGCGTGGACATCGGCCGTTCGCTGAAACAGATGAAAGACCAAGGTACGGACATCGACCTGAAAGTATTCAACGAAGCCATACGAAACCATGTACGACGGCAAAGAGCCGAAAATGAACGAAATGCAGGCCCAGGAAGTCATGCTGAAATTCCTTCAGGAGCAGCAAACCAAAGCCCAGGCCAAACGTTTGGAAGACGCGAAAACCAATCTTGAAAAGGCGACGCCTTCCTGAAAGAAAAACGCCTCTAAAGAAGGCGTGAAAACCACCGCTTCTGGCCTCCAGTACAAAGTCAAAACCGAAGGGTACCGGCGCATCGCCCAAAGCAACCGACATCGTAACCGTGGAATACGAAGGCCGTCTGATTGACGGAACCGTGTTCGACGGCAGCAAACAAAACGGCGGACAACCCGTTACCTTCCCGAGTCAACCAAGTGATTCCAGGCTGGTCCGAAGCCGTGCAACTGATGAAAGAAGGCGGCGAAGCCACATTCTTCATTCCGGCCAAACTGGCCTACGGCGAAAACAGCGCCGGCGACAAAATCGCCCCGAACGCCGTTGATCTTCGACGTTAAACTGCTGAAAGTCGGCAAACCCGAAAGTATGCCTGCGGCACCGTCTGCAGCGGAAGCGAGCGGTCAAAAATCCCAATAACCGGCCGTTATTTCGGCAACCCTTTGCAAATGCCGTCTGAACGCCGCATCCGAACCGTTCAGACGGCATTTCTGCATTTTGGGAGAGCTACTTCTGCCAAACCGCCGGCCGGCCCTGCGCGCATCAATCCGGTTTTCAAATCCGGAAACCATATCCGTTCTGCGGCTTCTTATCAGCAAAGGCCGCTCCATTCGGGCATTACGGACTTCGTTTTCAGACGGCCTTTTATCCTGACCATGCAGCCGCGGCAAATTCCCTACCGTTTTAACTGTTAACCCCAAACTGATACGCCCGATGAAAAACATCGTTATTCTGATTTCCGGCCGCGGCAGCAACATGCAGGCCATCGTCAACGCCGGTATTCGGACATCCGCATCGCCGCCGTCTTGAGCAACAGCGCGACCGCCGCCGGCCTGGCATGGGCTGCGGAGCGCGGCATCCCTACCGACAGCCTGAACCACAGAGATTTCGCCTCCCGCGGCGCCTTTCGATCAGGCCATGATGGAAAAATCGATGCCTACCAACCCGATTTGGTCGTCCTCGCCGGTTTTCATGCGCATCCTTACCCCCGAATTTTTGCACCCGTTACGAAGGCCGCCTGATGAACATCCACCCGTCCATCCTGCCGTCGTTCACCGGCCTGCACACCACGAACGCGCGTGGCGGCAGGTTGCCGCGTGGCCGGCTGCACCATTCATTTCGTTACCTCCGAGCTGGACTGCGGGCCGATTATCTCCCAAGGCGTCGTACCGATTTTCGACAACGACACGGCCGACGACATTGCCGCACGGGTATTGAAAGTCGACACCGGCTTTTCCCCAAGCCGTAGCCGATTTCGCCGCAGGCCGTCTGAAAATCGAGGGCAACCGGGTTATTAACAGCCGGAACCAGCCCGAAGACCGCCCGTTGTTAACAACGGCATCCCGCCCGAATACAGATATAACCCGAACACAGATTAAGAAAGGAGACCCCATGAACACAACAAAAGCAACCGCATTGCTTCTGGCCGTATTTTCCCTTTCCGCAGCCGCTTCCGAGCTGCCGCATTCTACCGTATTGAAATATTCCGGCAGCTACGGGATTCCCGCCGTTATGACTTTCACCCGCAACGGCAACAGCTACAAAATCGTCTCGTCCATCAAAGTCCCGCTGTATAAAATCCGCTTTTGAATCCGCAGGCACGATTTCAGACGGCATCCTCTATCCGTCCTACTACAAAGACATACGCGGCGGCAAACTCTACGCCGAAGCCAAATTCAACGGCCACAGCGTTACCTACGGCAGAATCAAGGAAGGCGAAGAAACCGAAACCGTTTCCGGCCCGACGATGGACCTGTTTACACTGGCTTGGCAGCTCGCCGCAGGCACTGGCAAGCTGCCTGCCAGAACGCGCATTACTAATGGCAAAAAGCTCTACCGCATCAACAGCATCAATAAAACGGGCAGCTCGAAATACAAATTCGGCAAAAGGCTATATCGATATAGATAAATACCGCGTCCGCCGCGGCGACAGCACTGTCGGCTACGCCTTCGCCACGGCGTTTGACAACATTCCCTGCGCAAATCAGCTATACCGACGACGGCAAAAACCTACAATCTGAGGCTGACGGGTGCAACGATAGACGGCAAACCGGTCCAACCGCAACAGCCGTAAAACATCAGCACACCGACAATAAAAGGCCGTCTGAAATCCCGAAATCGGGTTTCAGACGGCCTGTCTCCACAATCGAAAAAGGATTATGCCGCTTCGTCGGCTTTTATGCCCTTTCACCGCAAAGAACAGGATATACAGGTAACACAGTGCGAAACGAAGAACGATAGCAGCAGGCCGATATGGTCGGCAAAGAAACCCTGCATTACCGGCACGATGGCACCACCGACGATGGCGGTACAGATGATACCGGAAGCCGCTCCGGTAAATTTTGCCCAAACCGCTGGTGAGCCAGCGAAAAGATGGTCGGGAACATAATCGAGTTGAAGAAAACCGATAAACAGCAACGCCCACATCGACACTTTTCCTCCTCCGAACAGGATGGCAACCGCAATCAGCACGACCGCCGCCGTTGCGTTAAAGGCCAGATATTTGGAAGGTGTGATGCGCTGCATCAGAAGCGCGCCAAGAGCTGCCCACCATCGCACCGCCCCAATATACCGACAGCAATCTCGCACCGGTGGCATGATCCAGTCCGGCGGTTACGCTCCAGTACGCTGACCAGCAACGACCCGATGGATACTTCCGCACCGACATAACAGAAAATGCCGAGCGCACCCAGAATCAAGTGTTTGTACTGCCACACGCTGGTTTTTGCCGTCATGGCTGTGTTCGGTTACTTCCTCGGCGATTTTACGCGCGTCGGGCAGTTTAATCATTTTTCACGAATACGGCCAGCAATATCAAAACGCCGGCCAAGCCCAAATAAGGTATCTGCACCGAAGAAATCTGTTCGGCCTTGCTGGCGGTTTGTCCGGCATCGGCCAGAATCAGCATCGAACCGAACCACGGCGCAACCGTCGTGCCCAGCGAATTGAACGCCTGTACCAGCGTCAGCGTGGAAGATTCCTTGCCCGGCCTGGACAACAGGGTAACGTAAGGGTTGCCCGCCACTTGCAGCAGGGTAACGCCGGAAGCCAGAATAAACAGTGCGGCCAGGAAAGTCGGATACGATGCGCTGTCGGCGGCAGGATAAAAACAACAGGCAGCCGACGGCGGTCAGCAAAACCCGCCGATAACGCCGCCCTTATAGCCGATTTTACCGACCAGTTTGCCCATCGGAATTGACATCACGGCATAAGCGGTAAAGAAACAGAACTGAACCAGCATCGCCTGAACGTAAGACAGATCGAAGATGGCTTTCAGGTGGGGAATCAGAATGTCGTTCAGACAGGGTGATGAACCCCATCATAAAGAACAAAGCGGTTAAGACCGACAATGCGGTATTGTTGTTTTTGTTACGAAGGCGTAGACATATCGATGTCCTCTCTTGTTGTTACAGACGGAATAGCAGCCGGTTCGGCGAGGTAATCCGAATTAAAACCGACTACCGACAAATCATACTTTATGTCTGCTTGTCTTGAACACTGTTATTTTGCTACATATTTCTGACGTAATGCTTTCGTAATACGGCTTTACAAACCCCTGCTAGACCATTTTACTTAATATCCGGCAAGGAAAAGGCCGTCTGAAAAACCCGATTTCGGTTTTTCAGACGGCCTTTCCTGTTCCTGATGCCGGTTGCCGACCTGTTTCGGTTTCAGTCTTTATGTGTTTCCAAGTGGTGTTTAGTGTTTGCCGTAAATGCTGCGCTTACCTTTTTTTCAGTTGCTGGCTGGCGGGTTCGCCCAACCGCAATGCGAGAGCCGATAGGCCAAGATGTCGATGACCGCCAGCTGCAACAGCCGCGACACCATCAGGGTGTACACTTCTATGTTTTTCCTGCGTGGCGATACTCAGCACGCAGTCGGCAAGCTGCGCCAACGGCGAATCGTTACGCGTTATGGCGATGACCGACGTGCCGTTTTTCCTTGGCGATGCTTACCGCATCCAGAAGCTCGATGGAAGAACCCGACTGGGACACGGCAACCAGCACGTCCTTGTCGGTCAGCACGGCGGCGGCCATCAGTTGGGTGTGGTATCCACATAAGCCACGGTGGAAATGCCGAAACGGAAGAATTTGTGTTGCGCATCCTGCGCCACGATGCCCGAATTGCCGACACCGTAAAATTCCACGCGCCGCGCGTGCAGCAGCATGGCGACGGCGTTTTTCCAGCTCCGACTCCTGCAAAACGCGGCGCTCTCCCAGAATCGAGGCGGCGGTATTGCTCAACACTTTTTCCACCACGCTGGCCATGTCGTCGTCGGCATTCAACTCTTCATGCACATAAGGGCATCCCTTCGTGGCCGATGCTGGCGGACAATGCCAGTTTGAATTCCGGCAGCCCTTTGTAACCTAGGCTGCGGCAGAAACGGATGACCGTCGGCTGGCTCACCGATCGCGCTCGGCGATTTCGGCCACCGCAGCATGGACAAACCATTTGGGTTCCGCCAACGCCCATTCCGCCACTTTGCGTTCGGCGCCGGATAAATTAGACAATGATTCGCTGATTTTGCTTAACATGATATTTGACCTTTCGATACCGAAACGGTGTGATGATATACGGCAGGCGGCGGCTTTCAGACGGCCTCGTTATTCTTTCCGGCCTGCGTGGGGCCGTCTGAAAACCATATCCCGCGCCTATTCTCCGCCCAATCCCTGCAAATGGTTGTCCAACGCTACCGCCGAACCGATCAGTCCGGGGAACTTGCTCAACACAACATATACGGGAATCGAGGCCAGATAGGGCGTCAAAGCGGCCTTTTTGTTTTCAAAAACGGTTTGCGGAACGGGAGGATTTGAAATAATCGATAAAGCGCGGAATGATGCCGCCGCAGAGATACACCCGCCGCTTGCGCCCAGCGTCAGCGCCAGATTGGAAGCCACCGTGCCCAGCATCGCGCAGAACATGTCCAGCGTCAGGCGGCACAGCGGCGACGAACCGCTCAGGGCGTTTTCACTGATTTCGGCGGGCGTCAGTTTTTTTCGGCTTCAGCCCTTCTTTAACCGCCAATGCTTCGTAAATCAGCGTCGGTCCGAACCGCTCAAAAAGCGTTCGGCGGAAACGTCGGCCGTATTTTTTTCTTAGCGTACTGCCAAATCATCACTTCCGCATCGTCAAACGGCGGAAAGCTGGCATGGCCGCCCTCGCCCGACAACGGCACCCAGCCGGCCTTGCTCGGAACCAGCCCGCTGACGCCCAGACCTGTTCCGGGACCGATAACGGCCTTCGGCGCGTTTTCCACCAGCTCTTTTCCGCCGACCTGCACCAAGTCTTCGCGCTTCGTCTGCGTAATCGCCAGCGCCTGCGCGGTAAAATCGTTCAGCAGGATAAGGGTTTCCAAACCGAGCGACTGGCGTGTGGTTTCGATGGAAAACGACCAGTGGTGGTTGGTCATCTGCACCCAGTCGCCCAAAAATCGGATTGGCGATGGCAACTGCGGCATGGCTGATTTTTCGGATTGCCGACGCGCTTCAGAAATTCGCGGGCCGCATCGATGATGGTGTCGTAGTCGTGGCAGGGGCAAAACTTCCGCCTGCTCGATTTGCTGCGGCGCAACTTCCAGCGCGAAGCAGGCGTTGGTGCCGCCTATGTCGGCACCATGCGCGGCCAACTTGTGGAAGGTTGGTCCGTTACGGGTTTATTTTTCGTTACGGGTTTTATTTTGCAGTAGACACGGGCGGTTTGCTCCATTCTGGTTCAAAAATCAGGCTGATGGGAATTCGGTAGTCGGTGCTGCGGCAGCCCGCTCGAATACGGCTTTTTGTCCGCGCCCCTGAATCGCCAGAAAGATATGCGGCGTTTTCAGGATGGCACCCAGCGTCATGCTCACGCGCTCATGCGGCGCGGTAACCGGGGTGGTATGCAGCAGGGTAACGTCGTTCTCCAAATCGATTCCTGCCTCCAACTGCGGTGCCTGCGGGAACAGCGAAGCCGTATGCCCGTCGCCGCCCATGCCCAGGACAAGCACGTCGGGCTGGCGGTAGTGTTGCAAGGCGAAATCGACCACTTCTTGAGGCGGCAGCCGGTTTTCAGGCTTGCCGTCTTCCACCATAGGAATCCATCTGGCTACCGATGCCTTGTTTTTTTCAACAGGTATTCGCGCACCAAAGCGGTATTGCTGTCGGGATGAACCGTCGGTACGATGCGTTCGTCCACCAAGGTGATACCAACGTTGCTCAAGCCAAATCCTTGTGCGAGAGCGCTTCGAAAAACGCAATCGGCGAACGACCGCCCGACACTGCCAGAACCGCACGGCCCTTTTCGTCCAAGGTGCTTTTCAGTGCGGCCGCAACCGCGTCTGCCAGAGACTGCGCCGCTGCCGCAGCGTTATCGTTTTCATGCCAGGTAAACATATTTTTCCTTTCCATGTTTTTATTTTTCAGACGGCCTTCCGAAGCCATGAGGCCGTCTGAAAAACCGATATGCTGGAACCGCCGTTACGAAGCATCCGTATCACCCGTTTTCAGTATGATTTATTTTCAGACGGCCTCAGTAGGCTAACCCCGCTCATGGAACAGGCCGTCTGAAAACCTGCCTCATTGCTCTTCGTGCCATTTGTCGCCGTTGCGCGCCAAGAGTTCGCGGGCGGCTTCAGGCCCCAGAATGGGCGGCGTAACCGTGCGGCGGTGTGGCGCTGGATGCCCAGTTTTCCAGAATCGGCATCACATATTCCCATGCGGCCTCAAGTTCGTCGCGGCGGTTGAAGAGCGCCAGTTTGCCGTCAATCACGTCCAGCAGCAGCCGCTCGTAGGCCTCGGCGCGGTGGCCTTCGGCGGCTTTGCCCAAATCCATATCCAACGGCGCGATTTCAACGGTATTGCCCACGCCCGGCGTTTTTGACCTGCATATACAGCCGAACGGCCTCGTCAGGTTGCAATTCAATAACCAGACGGTTGGGTACGGAGATGCTGTTTTCAAAAAAATACGGTTGTCCAATTCGCGGAAATTCAACACGATTTCAGCCACTTTATCTGCCATGCGCTTGCCGGTGCGCAGATAAAACGGTACGCCCGCCCAACGCGGCGTATCGATTTCGGCACGGATGGCGACGTAGGTTTCGGTGGTGCTGCCGGAAGGTACGTTGACTTCCCGAAGGTAGCCGTTCATGCCCCTGCGGCAATATATTGGCCGCGGACGACGTTTTTGTCGACATCCGCCGAAGTCATCGGTTTTAGGGCTTTCAGCACTTTCACCTTCTCATTGCGCACGGCGTCCGCGTCCAAAACTTGCCGGGCTCCATCGCCGTCATACACAGCATTTTGCAGCAAATGATTCTGCACCATATCGCGCAACGCGCCGGTAATATCGTAAAACTCGCCGCGCTCTTCCACGCCGAGTTGCTCGGCAATGGTCAGTGCACGCTCTTAATGTATTTATGGTTCCACAACGGCTCCAATACAACATTGGCAAAGCGCAGTGCCAGCAGGTTTTGCAGGCTTTCCCTTACCCAAATAGTGGTCGATGCGGTAAATCTGGTCTTCTCTGTAAAAACGCGCCACGTCGTCATTTGATTTCTCGAGAGACTGCAAATCCGTACCCAGCGGTTTTTCCAACACTACGCGCACATTGTCGGCGTTCAGGCCGACTGCCGCCAGATTTTCACAGGCCTGCGCGAAGAACTTGGGCGCGGTCGAAAGGTAGATAACAATGTCTTTGGGCACCGCGCGCTCTTTCACCGCTTCGCCCAGCCGAACGAAGTCTTCAGGCTCGGTAACGTTCGAGCGACAGATAAGTAATGCGGTCGACAAACGATTGCCATTGCGCCTCGGATGATTCTTGATGTGGATTTTGGAATTTGTTTCGACTTTGGCGAGAAATTCGGCAGTATCGAATTTACTGCGGCTCACGCCCAAAAATGCGGCCTTCAGGGATGCAACAGTCCGGCGACATGGGCCTGATACAGGCACGGCAGCAGCTGCGCATGGCCAAATCTCCCGTAGCGCCGAACAGAATCAAGTCGAAATTGGTTTGTGTATTTATCATCTGTTATCTTTCGTTAATCACACGAATTTATACGGCCTGCGAATAGGCAGGCAGGCAATGCCTGACACGGGCCTGCCGGCCATGCCTCAATTTATAGGAAAATCGGTAGTAATCCCTACACGCCACTACACATTTTGTCTATCTTGTTTTTCAAATTTTTTGACTTGGTTATATGCAATATTTTCCATACACAACCTATTAGGTCTTCGTTATATGGATTACATCAAATTCCAGCCTCAATTAATGCATTTTTGTAACTAAATTACAAAAATGCATTACAATATTGATTGAAAAATAATTTCAGACGGCCTGTCATTCAACCGTTTCACAAACAATCAGTTACTGCACAACATTACTATAATCAGGCCGTCTGCAACACGCAGACACACCACCTACCAAAAAGGCAAACCACAATGAGACACTCCTATCCACCCCAAGCTCGCCGAAATCACCGAGCGCATCATCGAACGCAACCGTCCGACCCGCGAAAAATATCTGGCGAAAATCCGCAGCGCCAAACAAATGGGACGGCTGGAGCGCAACCAGCTCAGTTAGCAGCAACTTGGCGCACGGCTACGCCGCCATGCCCAAAAAGCATCAAAATCGAAATGCTTCAGGACACCGTCCCCAACTTAGGCATCATCACCGCCTATAACGACATGGTTTCCGCACACCAGCCGTTTAAAGACTTCCCCGACCAAATTAAAGACGAAGCACAGAAAAACGGCGCGACCGCCCAAGTCGCCGGCGGCACGCTCCCGCCATGTGCGACGAGCATCACGCAAGGCTACGCCGGCATGGAATTGTCGCTGTTTTCCCGTGACGTGATTGCCATGAGTACCGCCATCGGTCTGTCGCATCAAATGTTTGACGGTGGCCTGTTTATGGGCGTATGCGACAAAATCGTACCGGGTTTGATGATTGGTGCGTTGTCGTTTGGCCATATTCCGGGCATCTTCGTTCCGGCAGGCCCGATGTCCAGCGGTATCGGCAATAAAGAAAAAGCCCGTACCCGCCAACTTTTCGCCGAAGGCAAAGTCGGTCGCGACGCCTTGCTCGAAAGCGAAATGGGTTCCTATCACAGCCCCGGTACCTGCACTTTTCACGGTACGGCAAACTCCAACCAAATGATGATGGAGATGATGGGTGTACACCTGCCTGCCGCCGCCTTCGTCCACCCTTACACCGACCTGCGCGAAGCCCTGACCCGCTACGCTGCCGCGACACCTCGCACGCGGCATCAAAAGCAGCACCATCAAACCCTTGGGCGAAATGCGACCGAAAAATCCTTCATCAACGCCCTGATCGGTCTGATGGCGACCGGCGGTTCGACCAACCACACCATGCACCTCGTCGCCATGGCGCGCGCCGCAGGCGTGATTTTGAACTGGGACGACTTCGACGAAATTTCCTCCATCATCCCGCTGCTCATCCGCGTGTACCCCAACGGCAAAGCCGACGTGAACCACTTCACCGCGGCAGGGCGGTCTGCCTTTCGTCATCCGCGAATTGCTGGACGCAGGCCTGTTGCACGACGATGTCGATACCGTCGTCGGACACGGTATGCGCCACTACACTAAAAGAACCTTTCCTCATCGACGGCAAACTCGAATGGCGCGAAGTCCCCGAAACCAGCGGCAACGACGACATCCTGCGCAAAGCCGACAACCCGTTCTCCCCGGACGGCGGTCTGCGCCTGATGAAAGGCAACATCGGTCGCGGCGTAATTAAAGTATCCGCCGTGCGCGAAGGCTGCCGCATCATCGAAGCGCCTGCCATCGTGTTCAACGACCAGCGCGAAGTATTGGCTGCGTTTGAACGCGGCGAGTTGGAACGCGATTTTCGTCGCGTCGTCCGCTACCAAGCCCGCGCGCCAACGGTATGCCTGAGTTGCACAAACGGACCCTCGCCGTTTGGGCATTCTGCAGACCGCGGCTTTCAAAGTGGCGCTGCTGACCGACGGCCGCATGTCCGGCGCATCCGGCAAAGTGCCCGCGTCCATCACATGACGCCCGAAGCCCTGATGGGCGGCAACATCGCCAAAATCCGTACCGGCGACCTGATCCGCTTCGACTCCGTTACCGGCGAACTCAACGTCCTGATTAACGAAGCCGAATGGAACGCCCGCGAAGTCGAACGTATCGACTTGAGCGCCAACCAACAAGGTTGCGGTCGCGAACTCTTCGCCAACTTCCGCAGCATGACCAGCAGCGCAGAAACCGGCGCCATGAGCTTCGGCGGCGAATTTGCCTGATGTAGCGTTTCAGACGACCTTTTCAAACGAAAGGTCGTCTGGCAAACCCCCATCCCGTTTGACCGCAGCAAAAACGACACCCCATTCCACTTGGAGAACCGAAATGTCCAAACGGACCCCACCGCGAAATTCTGACTGCGCGGCGCAGTTGTGCCGGTAATGGCGATTGACGACTTTAAGCACCGCCGTCGATTTGTCCCACGCCCTTGTCGAAGGCGGCATCCCCCACCCTCGAAATCACCCTGCGCACGCCCGTCGGCCTCGACGCCATCCGCCTGATTGCCAAAGAAGTGCCCAACGCCATCGTCGGCGCGGGTACGGTTACCAACCCCGAACAGCTCAAAGCCGTCAGAAGACGCAGGCGCGGTTTTTCGCCATCAGCCCGGGTTTGCACGAATCCCTCGCCAAAGCCAGCCACAACAGCGGCATCCCCTTGATTCCCGGTGTTGCCACTCCGAGCGAAGTCCAACTGGCTTTGGAACACGGCATCGATACCCTCAAACTCTTCCCCGCCGAAGTCGTCGGCGCAAAGCCATGCTCAAAAGCCCTCTACGGCCCTTTATGCCGACGTGCGCTTCTGCCCGACCGGCGGCATCAGCCTCGCCACCGCGCCCGATTACTTGGCGCTGCCCAACGTCTTCGTGCGTAGGTGGCTCATGGCTGACCCCAGAAAAAGCCGTTAAAAACAAAGACTGGGACACCATCACCCGCCTCGCCAAAGAAGCGGCGGCATTGAAAAGCCAAAGCGTAATTCAAGAGCAATAAAAGGCCGTCTGAAAACGTTATTGCGATGTTTTTCAGACGGCCTTTTTAGAATTTAGAAAAGATGTTTTTGGAATCCCTGACAGAAACGGACAAACCTTCCATTGTTTTTCACCGGCTGGCTGCGCAACATCAAAAAGGCCGTCTGAAAAAGCGGAATCCGATTTTTCAGACGGCCTCAAAAACATCAATGAGGTTTTTCCGTTCGATTTACGGTTTCTCCGCCTCACCATCGATACCTCCGTCGCCGGTGTTTTCCTCGTGTGCCTTGTTTTTGGCAATCATTTCACGATACCAGCGCGGATGGTGTTTCTTCGCCCATGCCTGCGTAACCACACCTTCAACCATCGCGCGGATGGTGCCCGTTAATCCAGATGGCGGCATAAGCGTGAACGATAATGCCCGCAATCAGAATGGTCGCCGCCATGCGTGCGCCAGCGAGCGAGGCGGATAACGGGAATCGGAAAAATATTGCGCAAAAATACGGGACGCCAGTGCGATAACGCCGGTGGCAACCAAAAACCAGCATACAGGCGGTCATCAGCCAAAATATGCCTTTTTGGCCGCCGTTGTACTGCCGACGTCGCCCACCTCATAGCCTTTCAACACTTTCAATACCGAAGTCATCCACTTTCACGTCTTCTTTGTCGATAAAGTTACGATGCCAGTAACGCAGGAATTGGCGGGCAAAGCCGAGAAACATCACGACGCTCGATAATCGGATGTATCATGCGCGCCAGTTGAGGGCGTACCGAAAAATACCGGTCAGCCAGAAAAAAGGCGGGGTAGAAAAACGCCAATCCCGAAACCGCCAGCAGGACAAAACAAAATGGCGACAACCCAGTGGTTGATGCGTTCGGGGCGGGTACAGCGCTGAATCAGTTTTTCTTTCATTATGCATCCTCCTCGCGCGGCAGGGTTTTACCGTCTTTGCCGATAACCTCCGGCTCCTCTCCGTCTTCGACCGCACGGTTCGGACCAGACGGTGATGAGTGGAAATAGCCGGCCAGCGTTGCGGCGGCGATACCGAAAGTCGCCAACGGTTTCAAAAGCCTTTCCACAGTTTGACTGTTTTTGCTGATGCTCGGATTCTCAGGCAGGGCCGTGATACAGGCCGGGCTTGTCGGCATGGTGCAGCACATACATCACATGCGTACCGCCGACACCTTGGGGATCGTACAGACCGGCATTCTTATAGCCGCGTCTGTTCAAATCTTCGACACGTTCTGCGCCACGGCCTTCATGTCTTCTTTAGAACCGAACTGAATCGCTCCGGTCGGACAAGTCTTCACGCAGGCCGGCTCTTGACCGACAGACGACACGGTCGGGAACACAACGTGCATTTGTAAGCGCGGTTTATCTTCCTTGTTGAGGCGCGGAATATTGAACGGACAGCCTGCGATGCAGTATCCGCAGCCAATACAGTTTTCCTGATGGAAATCAACAATACCGTTCTGATACTGGATAATCGCCCCTGGCGACGGACAAGCTTTCACAGCCCGGGTCGGCGCAGTGCATACAGCCGTCTTTGCGGATGAGCCATTCCAGCTTGCTGCTTTTCCTCGGTTTCGGAAAAACGCATAACCGTCCAACTTTTTCGCCGTCAGGTCGATGGGATTGTCGTATACGCCGTGATTGGTGCCGATTTCGTCGCGGATGTCGTTCCATTCTGAACAGGCCACTCGACAGGCCTTGCAGCCGATACAGCTGCTGACGTCGATGAGTTTCGCCACTTCAATCGGTTTGCGCACGCCGGGCGGCGGGTAACGGCCGAGGTGGCGGAACGGCGCTTGATGTCCAAAGATTGTAATGCCATGTTCCGCTCCTTATGCTTTTTCGATGTTTACCAGAAAAGTTTTATACTCGGGGTTTGGGTATTGCAGTCGCCCACGAACGGTCGTCAGGCCGTTGACGATAAATTGTTTGCTTCCTGCAATGTTTTTCCCAACCACCGTGGAGCGGGATACCGATTTGGTGTGCGAGTCCTGCCGTGAATCCGCAACGGCTTCACACGCTTGGTTACGACGGCTTTTTGGCCTTGATGTAGGGCCCGTTGCGAACTGACCTTCACCCAATCGCCTTTTCGATACCTTTTTCTTTCGCCAACTCTTTCACTGATTTCGACAAACTGTTCCGGCTGGGCAATCATCAGCAGCCTGACCGATTTGGTCCAGAACTGGAAATGCTCGGTCAGACGGTAAGTCGTGCCCACATAAGGGAATTTCTCGATGCGTGCCGATTCGCTCCTTCACGCTGTCGAAAAAGGCGTATGGCAGGAGACTGCACCCACTTTCGGATGCAGCGGGTTGGTGCCGATAGGGCGACTCCAGCGGTTCGTCAATGTTCGGGGAATGGACCGTCCACCAATTTGCGTGCGGCAAACAAGCGGCCTACACCCTCTTCGTTCATGATAAAAGGATTCATACTGAACCGGGTGCGGCATCGGCTTTAAAGTCGGCCACATCCGCTCCGCCCCATTTTTGCCGTCCCATTTAATCAGAACCCGGTCAGGGATTCCACGGCCTGCCTTCCGGATTGCACGAGGCGCGGTTGTAAAGGATGCGGCGGTTGGCCGGGCCATGCCCAAAGCCCATTTCGGGGTGTTGCCCAAAACCGGAATCAGTATTGTCGCGACGGTCCATCTGGTTGCCGGCCTGTGTCCACGAACCGGAGAAAATCAAGTGGCGCATTCGGTCATACCGTCGTCGCGCAGTTGGGAGAAACCGTCGAGCAACTCGCCTTTTTACGGATGATGTTGCCGTCTGAATCAGTCAAATCGGCCAGCGCGTAACCGTTGGATTCTTTGGCCATTTCTTCAGGTGTCGGCGCATTCGGATTTTTATAGTGCCAAAGCCAGCTTGGTAATCGGTTCGGGAGCGGTACCGCCCTCTTTTTCATACATTTCTTTGAGCATCATGTGCAGTTCGCCCAAGATGTCCAAATCGGGCAGCGCTCGCCGGGCGGTTCCGCCCCGGGTGGTGCCATTGCAGCCAGCGTGAAGAGTTCACGATCGAACCCGCTTCTTCGGCGAAACACGGCGTCGGCAGACGGAAAACTTCGGTTTTGGATTTTCGACGGATCCACATTGTGCGCTTCGCCGTGGTTTTTCCCAGAAAGAAGCGGTTTCGGTTTTCAACGGATCCATCACCACCATGAACTTCAGTTTTGAAAACGCCTCGCAACGCGGCCGGCGTCGGGGAAACGAACCCTGCGCGTTAAAAGCCCTGCACCAGCAAGCCGTTGACCTTGCCCTGATACATCAGTTCGATAAGTTGCAAGATGTCGTGCATCTTGTCCCATTTCGGCAGCCAGTCGTAGCCCCAGTTGTTTTCCTTGGTGGCGTTTTCGCCGTACATCCATTTCAGGAAGCTGACGAAAAGCCGGCGTGTTGCCCCAATAGTTCAACTGGTTGAGCTGTAAAGGCTTCGGCGTGTTTTTGGCGATATAGTCTTGGAAGGTCGGATGGTTAAATTCGTTGGGCAGGTTCAGATAGCCCGGCAACGAGGTGGAAAAGCAACCCCGATCAGACAAACCCTTGAATGTTTGAGTGCCCGCGCAGAGCGTTGACGCCGCCGCCCGACATGCCGATATTGCCCAACAGCAATCTGAACCATCGCCATAGTGCGGATAATCTGGCTGCCGGTGGTGTGCTGGGTCCAGCCCAGTGCGTAGAGAATCGTACCCGCTTTATCCGGCGCGGCCATTTCGCTCCCATGCTTTCGGCCACTTTCAAAAGTCTTCCTTGCTGGTGCCGCAGATGGTGTTCATAACGTCCAGCGTATGGCGGGAATAATGTTTTTCAGTAATTGAAAACGCAGCGCGGGTGTTGCAGGGTCGGGTCGGTTTTTGGCATAGCCGTTTTCGTCCAACTCGTAATACCAGGTTTCGTTGTCGTATTTTTCCGGCCTTCGTCGTAACCGCTGAACATACCGTCGTCAAAATCAAATCCTTCGGACACGATAAAACCCGCATTGGTATAGGCTTTAACGTATTCCCACCGGATTTTTGTCGTTTTCGATGAGCCAGTTGATTAACGCGCCCAAAACGCGATGTCGCTACCCGAGTCGGATGGGTGCATAAAAATCGGCCACGGAAGCAGTGCGGTTGAAACGGGGGTCGACTACAAAAAGTTTAGTGCCTCTTTTGGCCTCGATAACCCATTTGAAAACCGACAGGGTGTGCCTCGGCAGCGTTGCCGCCCATGACCATGATGAAAGTCGGCATGTTGAATATCCACGAAAAGTATTGGTCATCGCGCCGCGGCCGAAAGTCGAGGCCAGCGCCGACACGGTCGGACCGTAGCACACGCGCGCCTGCGCGTCGGTCGCCACGATGCCCAGCGAACGCATCCATTTTTGCGTCAGAATGCCGGTTTCGTTGGAAGAGGCCGAGGCGGTCAGCATACCGAGGATGGCAGGCGGTGGACGGGCGTACCGTTTTCGTTTTTGCACAATCAGATTGGCATCACGTTCGGCTTTTGATGTATTTGGCGATGCGGGTCAGCGCGTCGTGCCAAGAGATGCGTTTCCACTCGTTGGTAAACGGTTCGCGCACTTCCGGATAATGCACGCGGTTCGGACTGTGTACGAAATCCAACAATGATGCGCCTTTAGGGGCACAGCGAGCCGCGGCTGACCGGATGGTCGGGAGTCGCCTTCGATATGGAAAATCACCTTTTTGGCGTTTTTCGCCCCGTCGCCCATGCTGTGAGAATCGTACCGCAGCCCACCGAACAATAAAAGTACAGTTGTTGCGCGTCTCAGTTGCGCGAGAAAGTTTGTATTGCCGCACTTCGGGCCCACGCATTTTCGGGCATGACGCCCATTACCGCCAAAACCAGTCGCTCCTGCGCCGGCGGCGGTTACCTTCGAAAAACTGCCGTCTCGATACATTCATATTGTGTTCCTGCTCTTCTTCATCCGCCGTTTTCAGACGGCCTTTTTCGATTTCTAATTCTAAATCATATCAACATGATAGTTCTTAGTATTACCCTATTATTGAGGATTGCATTCATGCGGTAAATTTTAAGACATACGCACTTCATAGTCTAACTTTATTTAATCTAGTTTTTAATTGATTTTTATTATTAATATCCTACTTATTTACTCAAGATTAACATCGAAACAAATAGGCCGTCTGAAACCGCACCGCCGGAATGAAATCTTCCGGCCATGCCTTTCAGACGGCCTCCGAGTAAGATAAAAAGTTATAACTTATTCAAAAGCCAGCCATTTTTCCAAATCGGCCGCGCTGATGCTGCCGCCGTTGTCTTCCAAATCCAGCTTGTTCACCTGCCGTCCTTTGGAATATTTCGCCAATACGGGCGTACCGCTCGAGTTTGTACTCGCTGCCGGAACGCCATCCACGCTTCTTTGTCCTGATGCAGACGGCATGCACGTTGACAAAGTAGATTTTGCTGCCCAGGCGGTGTTTTTCGATGTAACGCTTTGAACATCGGTTCGAATGCGTTGCAGTCGCCGCAACTGGGGGCGGCCGATGTAGGCGTAGAAAGTATCCCCCGCCGCCACCTTTTCGCTGAAGTTCGCCACCGTCAGGCTGTTTAACTCGAAATAAATGTCCGAATAAGCGTCTTCCAGCCGCTTGGTGTTTTTCAGCCGACAGCTTCACTGCCGTCTGCGCCTCTGAGAGCCGGTTTTTCAGCATTTCCGTTTCATTGCCCGGGCACTGCTGCATGCTCACAACTGCCAATGCCGCCGCTACCGCCGTCCGAAGTCATCACAGCCTCCGTTTCGGTTAACAGGTTGAATATTTTTATTTTACTGCCGCCACACATTTCCGTTTCAATCGGAAAACAGATGAAAGGCCGTCTGAAAGCGGGATTTCAGACGGCCTTTTAAAGCCAAATCAAAGAACAACCTTCCGTAATATCCGCTATATTCCGGGGCCGTCTGAAATCCCGTTTCAGACGGCCTACACGCACTACATTACCGCCTTACTTAAAATATGAACAAACTTCCCCTGCTTCCTGCGTTGCTCTCCCTTTGCGGCCTTTGCCGACGTCCCGCCCAGTGCGCGTGCCCGCACCGGTTTTCTTCGACGAACACCCGAGCGACAAAATACCTCTTCCGAAGAACTCGCCGGACAAGACGAACCCGCGCCCGCCGCCGTTTCGGGACGGCCTCAGTCGCGGCAGTGCCCTTGAGGAACGAATCAACCGCGCCGTCATCCGGCGAGGATTGGGACGCTTTAACGGACTTGTTGGCACAATACCGCACCCGTCCCGACCGCGACCAAATCCGTACGATTACGCGCTGGGCGCGCTGCGCCGTTCGCAGTTGCGTCATGACGAAGCGGTGGCGCTCTATCGCGGCATCGTGCCGCGGCAGCCCGATTTGGCGTATCCGCGTTTCGACTTTGGCGTGAGTGTTGTTTGAAAACAAACATACCGCGAAGCGGCGGCGGAACTGGAACGCGCCAAGCCGGATTTGCAACCCGACATGCAACAGCTCGCCGACCATTACCTGAAAGCCGTCAAAGACGCACAAAGCTGGCAAACCCGAAGCCTCGCTGCAATATGAGGCGACGGATAATGTCAACAGTGCTTCCGCTACCGAAATCATCGAATGGGGCGGGCGGCAGTGGCACAAAACCGCCGACAGCCTGCCGCAAAGCGCGCACGGCTTCCGCTACGGCTTGGGCCTGTCGCGCGAAATCAATCTGGCGGCCATCATTTCGCCTACGGCAACCTCAGCGGCGAGCGGCGTACATTACTGGGACAATCGGGAATTTAACGAGCAAAGCGTCAATCTGGCGGCGGGCTACAAAAACCGCTCGATAGCGCGCTCGATTCGGCATCGTGCCGTTTGCGGAACAAAACTGGCTCGGCGGCAGCCGCTACAACCGCTCGTTCGGTGCCCATGCCGACTTCTCACGCCGTCTGAACGTCCGATGGCGCGTGATGCTGAATGCGGGATATGTCCGAAAACACTATCAGGACCACCGCATGGCGGCACGTTACGACGCAGGAATACGCTGGCGGGCGCCACGCTGTTGTATACCGCGCCGAAAAACTGGCTGTTTTACGGCGGTGCGGACTGGTCGCACGACATCACCAATGAGGCGGAACAGGCTATCGGTACGCAAAGGCGTCCGGCTGGGCATGGTAAAGCTTTTTCAGACGGCCTCGGCTCTGCGCGCAAACCTGCGCTACACCCGCTGCACATTCGACGCGCCCGGAGAGCTGGTTTACCGCTTTATCCGCAAAGACCGCGAATATCAGGCCAATGCCTCAATCTGGCACGACAAAATCGCATGGAAAGGTTTGGTACCGCACTCTGAATATGCGCTATCTGCGAACCGACAGCAATATGAGCGGCTTTTACTCGCGCCGGAACATGCACGTGGTTTGTCAGCGTGGAAAAAGCGGTTTTGAAAACCACTAAATCAAACAAAAGACCGTCTGAAAACAGATTTTCAGACGGCCTGATACCTATCGCACAGTCAATCCCCAGCGCCGCCACCATCACCGCTTTAATCGTGTGCAGCCGGTTTTCCGCTTAGTCGAACACGATGCTGGCGGGGCTTTCAAATACTTCTTCCGTTACTTCCACGCCGTTTAAGCTGAAGGTTTCGTAAATCCATTCGCCGACTTTGGTTTCGCGGTTGTGGAAGGCGGGCAGGCAGTGCATGAATTTGACCTGCGGGATTGCCCGATGCCGCCATCAGTTCGGGGTAACGCGGTAATCTTTCAATAAATCAATGCGTTCCTGCACGCCTCTTTGGCTCGCCCATGCTGACCCACACGTCGGTATGGATAAAATCGACGCCTTTGACGGCTTCTTCCGCGTCTTCGGTCAGCAAAAATCTTTCCGCCGGTTTCTTCGGCGACAGAGCGGCGCGGGCGACGATGTTTTCAGACGGCCACAAGGGTTTTCGGTGCGCCGATACGCACGTCCATGCCGAGCTTCGCGCCCAACACCAGCAGCGAATTTGCCATGTTGTAACGCGCGTCGCCGAGCGTAGGCAAACGCGGTTTGGTTCAAAGGTTTGCCGCTGTGTTCGCGCATGGTCAGCGCGTCGGCGAGCATTTGGTGGGGTGGAACTCGTTGGTCAGACCGTTGAACACGGGCACGACCGGCGTATTTTCGCCAATTCTTCGACCACATCCCGCCCGAAGCCGCGATATTCGATGCCGTCGTACATCCTGCGCCCAACACGCGGTGCGGTGTCTTTGATGCTTTCCTTATGCCCGAGTTGGCTGGCGGACGGCTCCAGATAAGTCACCCCGCCCCTTGGTCGCGCGCGGCGACTTCAAACGCGCAGCGGGTGCGGGTCGATGTCAAAAATCAGGGCGATGTTCTTCCCTTTTCATCCGCTGCCACTTCGCGCCCTGCCTCTTAGCGGCTTTCAACTCGGCGGGCAGGTCGAGGTGGCGGTGATTTCTTCCGGCGTGAAAGTCCAAAAGTTTCAGGAAATGGCGGTTTTCAGGTTCATATTCGTATTTTCTCCTTTCCCGGCAGGTCGGGCGTTGACGAACAATCTGCCGCTGCTCGCCCCCAGTCAGGTCGGATTTTTCGAATCGATCACTTTTCAATCGGCGTTGTCGGATACCGGTATCCGACCTACCTCAAAAATCAAAAACAAGGTCGTCTGAACTTCGCCGCGTTCCAAAGCAAGCAGCGACTGTTTGCAGTTCAAGCGCCTGCGTAGCCGGTCAGCTGCCGTCGCTGCCGATGACGCGGTGGCAGGGGAATCAGGATGGACACTTTGTTCTGCCCGTTGGCAGCGGCAACGCGCACGGACGGCTTTAGGATTGCCCAAACGCTGCGCCTGCTCCTTGTAGCTGCGCGTTTTCGCCGTAAGGAATCGCCAGCAGCGCATCCCATGCCTGCTTTTGAAATTCAGTGCTAATCTGCTCCAAAGGGCGTGGCAAAGGTTTTCAGACGGCCCTTGAAGTATAAGTCCAATTCCCTGCCGCAGAGTTGCGTTCGCTCATCTTCCCGAAACACAAACCGTCCGCGCAAAGCTTTTTGGACGGCGGTAATTTCCTGCTCCATATGCTTCTGCCCGACAAATTCCAGCAAACACAAACCCTTTGCCGCCGAACACCGCCAGCATCTCGCCCAAAGGCGTAGCAATGGCGGCTGCGGTCAGTTCGTTCGGACTGTCAGGGATAACTCGCTTCCAACAAACGGATGGCGCGGCGGATACGGACATATCCTTCAGGCGCGCAGCCGATACGGTCGATAAAAATCCTGCTCGAACTGCTTAGCGTCGTGTTCCGTCAGATTGGGATACGGCATGACTTCACACTCAAAAACTTGGGTTTCGAGCCAATGGCGAGTTTCATCCCATTTGACGGCAGATTGTTTAAAGGAAGGCAGGGTAATCATTTTGTTTTGCTCCGTATCTCTATCATGGATTTGACGGCAAAATCCCCGATTTTCGCCATTCCCGCACGCCGATGCGAGGAACGGGCTATGACGTAAATCTTGAGGGTTAAGTTGCGGCAATTCCTAAATATTCGATATTTTCTAAAGCCTCAGGGAAAGGAATTAAAGATTTCAGACGACCTGCAAAGGGTCGTCTGAAACCCTAGATTTTGCATTTGCGCATTTCGGCACTCATCCAACCGTTTTCGGCACATTCCTGCCGCCGTTGACAGCCTATAATGAATCTACTTATTCATCAAGCAAAGGAATCATCTATGCAAACCCGCATCCTCTCCGCAGTACTGCTGGCTTTTTCAACCGCTGCCTTTGCCGAGGGCGCATTCACGCTACAATTCGACAACCCGTCCAAAGACGGCGGCTTCACGCAAAACCAGCTTTTGAGGCGCGCCTTACGGCTTTTGGCTGTTCGGGCGGCAATGCTTCGCCCGCGCTGTCATGGAAAAATCCGCCCGCAGGGACAAAAAGTTTCGTCCTGACCGTTTACGATAAAGAGCCGCGCCGACCGGCCTGGGCTGGATGCATTGGGTGGTCGCCGATATCCCCCGCCGATGTCCGCCGCCTGCCCGCAGGCATTACCGCGCATGGGCGGCAGGCTGCCAAAGGCGCGCTGCAAACCCGCACAGACTTCGGCACTCCGGGCTACGGTGGCGCGTGTCCTCGAAGGCAGGAAACACCGCTACGAATTCACGCTCACCGCGCTGAAAGTCGCCAGCTGCCGAACATCACCGCCGAGATCCACACCGCGCTGGTCGGTTTCTTCACTGAGGCAAACAGCGTTTGGGCGAAGCGAAATCACGGTCGAACACCGACGCTGACCTGCCCGTGCGCCGATATGCCGCCGGCTCCGCTTCGAGCGGACCGCCGACGGTACGCAACCGAACCGCTCTTTGAAGCGCGCGCTGAAACAGGACGGACAGTCGCCAGCCGACCGCGCCGGCAATCTGCGCCACCGGCCATTGCGTAACCTGCAACAGCGTCAGCGCGCGCATCATGCGTACATCCGTCAGCAGCGTACGGAAATTCGTGTCCTGCCGCGCCAACCGCCGCCGCAACGCGGCCTCGCTGCAATTAAGCCGCTGCGCCAGCATCGCCGACGACCAGTCCGCAGCCATATCGGCGGTAATCAGTTTGCGGATTTGCCGCATCAGGTTGACGCCTTCGTCACGGTAAAACCGATGCCGTCATGCTGCAACCACGCCAACATGCCGCAAAGCGCGGCCTCCGCCGCATTGTGCGGCACTTCTTCATCCGCCAGTACCGCAGCCGCATAATCAAACGCCGCGCTCATCCGCCGGGTGCGGCAGCTTCACCACATCGCACACTGCCTGCGCCGTCCCGTATTGTGCGGCAAACCTTTCTATGGTTTCCTGTTCGAAAGCAATCCATTGCGCCTGATAGAGGTCGTCTGAATCAGGAATATTGATGACGTCAAACGTCTGCCCGCCTGCCAACGCGACAGCCTCACCGCCGCAATCCTCAATTTCGCGCCCGCCACCGCAGCTTCTTGCATCCGCGCCGCACGATAACCACGGTCGGTTCATGTACCGCCACGCTGCGGTACAAGGCGGTATGATGTTGCACGATGCCGCCTAAAAGCACCCAATCGTTCACGCGTATGAAAGTAATTTGACGACACGGTTATATTCCTCAATGTTTCAACACACAGGGCTGCACATAAGGCGCAGCCCTGTTTACCCTGATTTGGAAGGGTTACTTCCCAAAAATAGACTAAAATTCTACTGCCCTGAGGGCCGGGTTTCAACCATATTCCCGTCGGCGTGCCTGCAACCAGCTCCCTCCTGCGGGGAGGGTCGGAGAGGGTAAAACGGGGCGAGATACGAGACAATATTTCCGTTGCCGTCCCAATGCCCTCTCCCAAACCTCTCCCGCGGGAGAGGGGATGGATTGCCGTTCAAATAAATCGCTCTACATAAAAATCAATGCGTTATCTCAAACTCACGTTGGGGGCTAATCAAATTGTCGGACATCTCATATCGGACAACCAGCCCATCTTCTTTTCAGACGACCTTGCAAATTTGAAGTTTGACGTGCGTTCGAAATAAGGCAGTTGATGCAAAGCCAAATTCCGTTGGCGTACCTGAAACTGGCACCCTCCCTGTGGGGAGGGTCGAGAGAGGGTAAACCGGGGCAGATACAGACGATATTTCCGTTGCCGTCCCAATGCCCTCTCCCTAACCCTCTCCCACGGAGAGGGAATGGATTACCGTTCAAATAAATCGCTCTAGCATAAAATCAATGCGGTATCTCAAACTCACGTTAGGTCTAATCAAATTGTCGGACATCCATCCGACAGCCCATTTTCTTTTCAGACGGCCTTTTCAGTCAACAACCGCACCAATATCCTTCATACACCGCCGACAGCTTCGGAATATCGTCCAGCCGCACGTTTTCGTTGATTTGGTGGATGGTGGCGTTGGACGGGCCTAATTCGAGTGAGTTCTTTCGCAATGGCTTTAGATGAAGCGTCCGTCCGAAGTGCCGCCGGTAGTGGACAATTCGGTCTCTACGCCGCAGGTTTCGGCAATGGCTGCGCGTGCCACGTCGGTCAGTTTGCCCGCGTGGGTCAGGAAGGGCTGCCCCGAACACGACCACTGCAAATCGTATTGCACGCCGTATTTGTCCAAAAATGGCGTGAACGCGTTGCTTTCAGCCCTGCTTCGGTGGGACTCGGTGGAGAAGCGGAAATTGAATTTGACGTTCAGCTCGCCCGGAATGACGTTGGTCGCGCCTGTGCCGCCGTTGATATTGGAAATTTGAAAGCTGGTCGGCGGGAAGTATTCGTTGCCTTCGTCCCAGACTTCCTGCGTCAGCTCTTGCAGCGCCGGGGCAAAAAGTATGCACGGGATTGATTGCCAAATGCGGATAGGCAATATGTCGCTGCTTGCCTTTTGACGGTCAGGTTGCCGGACAGCGAGCCGCGCCGGCCGTTTTTCAATCATATCGCCCAATTTGTCCACGGCGGTCGGTTCGCCGACGATGCAGTAGTCGATCAAACTCGTCGCGCGCTTTCAATACATCGACGACTTTTGGTCGTACCGTCCAGCGCGTCGCCCTCTTCGTCGGAAGTAATCAGGAGCGCAATGCTGCCTTGGTGGTCGGGATGTTCGGCAACAGAAGCGTTCACAGGCGGTAACGAAGCAGGCGATGCTGGTTTTCATGTCCGCCGCGCCGCGCCCGTATAATCTTCCGTCGCGCTCAGTCGGTTCGAACGGGGGCGAATCCCATTTTTCAACAGGGACCTGTCGGCACGACGTCGGTATGTCCTGCAAAACAGACGACGGGAGCTTTTTGTGCCGCGTCGCAACCAGATGTTTTTGGTGTCGCCGAAATGGAGTTCTTCAGCCGCAAAACCGATTTTGTGCAGGCGTTCGGCAAGCAGTTTTTTGGCAATCTCGGTCGTCGGGGTAACGGACGGGCGGGAAATCAACGCTTTGGCGAGTTCTAGGGATTGGGTTTCGGTCATTTTGTTCACTTTTGAAATCAGGCCGTCTGAAATGTTCTCAATCTGATTTTTCAGACGACCTTTTGGGTTGGGTTGATATGTTCTGAATCATTTGCCGTGACAGGCTTCATAAAGCGGCAGCAAATCTTCCACCGTTTCGACTATCCATTTTCGCTACATCCTGTTTACCCAAATCGTCGCGCTCGATGTGTTTGCCGATGCAGAAAAAGTCTTCGTCGTTTTGCAACCTTCGGTCGGATTCGCTTTGTTGTGCGACGGTGCGGTAGTCGTCATATTCGCTTTTCCGCGCCGTGCCACATATCGAATGCGGCGTATTTTTCGGTATCGAAATCATCCAGCCAGCGGTTGTATTCGGGTAGCGCAATCGGCGATACGTCGGCTTTTATAGCAGTGCCAGTCTAGGGCTGACGCTCAGGCGGCGGCGGTTCAATAAAATCGATAAAAATCGCGGCGGAATTTTTGTATTGGGCGTATTTGAAGTAGGCGAAGAAATGGGCGCGAACCTGCCAGCCGTTACACCAGCGTTCGATATGCGGCGGGGCGAAAGGTTCGCCCAAATCTGCGGCAACCTGCTGTATCAGCTGCTGCCATATCTGCCAGTTTTTCCTTGTAGTCGGCTTTGATTTGCGGAATGCTTTCGGGCTGGTATTTTTGAGCTGGGCAAACTGGAAAAACGGGATATTGAACAAATCGCAGCTTTTCGGGGGTCAGCATGGTTTGCTTCCTTTTCAGACGACGTGGTTGTGTTACGGGTGATATTGAGGTCGTCTGAAAAATCTGTTTTCAAGTTTTCAGACGACCTTTGTTTGAAGAAACGGCAATCTGTAAACGACTTTTATTTGCGTCGGCGCGCCGCCATGATTTCGCCGATTTCGGTCAGCTTCTCTTTGGGGATAAACGTTTTTACCCATATCGAACAAGGGTTCTTCAATCGCCAAATGCACATCGTAACCTGCCACAAAGCGTTTGAACGCTTCCACATCGAGGGATATAGGCGTTGTCTGCTTCGAGTTTGGCAAATTCGGCAGCCACGGCATCCCAGTTGCCATGCAGGCTGACATGCTGGCGCAAAAGCTCGTCCACGCTTTCTTGGGCTTTGCGGCGCGTATTGCAGCAGGAGCGGGAAGAAGTTTTCTTCTTCGTCTTCGATGGTGCAGCGGGGCGGCAACGTTGAAATACTGGGCGATTTGGCGGATGGTTTGCAAAACAATCTGATTGCAGCCGTTTTTCGGCAATATAGTCCGACAGCATGGCGACCTGGCCGCAGAAACGGCGCACTTTGCCGTGGCAGGGCATACAGCATTTCTATCGGTTCGGCAAAGGTAACGCTTTTGGTTTCAAACGGATTCATGTTGGCGTGTTCTCAAATGGTTTTCAGACGGCCTATATTCTACTCCGACTGCTCCGCCATACAGATAAAAAAACAGCCTGCACGCGGGCAGGCTGTTTGATTGTCGGCGATTTAGTCAACCAAGGTAACGGTACCATTCATCAAAGCACCGTGTCCGGGGAATGAGCAGTAGAATTTGTAGCTGCCGTCGGCCAGTTTGGCAGGGATCAACGGTTACGGAAGCCTCTTCGCCGCCGCCAATCAATTTAGTATGACCAACGATACGGGCATCACCGGCTTTTACATAATCGGCATCGGCACCGGCAGTAGCGCCGTCTTTCAATACGCCATCCATGTCTTCCGCTTTAGAAATCACGATATTGTGGCCCATGCCCGATTTAGGCTGGGTACCGGTGTGTTTCAGGGTGATGGTAAATTCTTTACAAGCTTTGCTGACTTGGATGTCTTTAGTGTTGAACTGCATGTTATCGTTGGATTCAACGGTAGTCGCGCAGTTGCCCGCCGCAGGTGCGGCAGCCGTAGATGCTGCTTCGGAAGCAGGTGCGTCGGCGGGAGGCGTGCTTTCTGCAGGAGCAGGTGCGGCTTCGGAAGCAGCAGATGCAGCCGGAGCAGAGGCTTCGGCAGGTTTTGAAGCTTCTTGCGAACAAGCAGACAAGCCGATGACGGCAGCAGAAATTAAAGCTAAATAGGCTTTCATTTGGATATCTCCTAGTTTGGAACTTTCTTAAGGTTTTATGGAAAATTGTTTTTTAAAGACATATATCTAGGAAATCCTGATAATTCATTCACAAAACAGGATTCTATGGAAACCATGCAACGGATTGTCAGGAAGTCCTGTAAAGTCTAGTCGCGGAGTATGCGACTTTATTTTCAGGCAAACTTTGATTTATGTCAAAAAATTCCAGATAGCTTACAGTTGTTTACAAAAAAGAGAATTAGTTTTATTTGTCGGACATGAATATTACTTATTTTATTAACTCATATTAACAATATGTACTTCTCACCCTTGCCAAGATACAGCTTCCGCCTGTCCGTACCATTCCATCGCCTGTTATTTAACTTTATGTTTTTCAGCTAATCTTTCCAATACATCCGCCAATTCCGGATGCCTCTCACGCACCCTGCCCGCCGTTTTTCCGAGATTCTCCAATGCAGTTTCACTCAAATACAGGCTGTTGACTTTTTCACGTTCGGGTATTTTTCGGCACGGTTTTTACAGCGACGGCTTCAATATCCCCCTGAATTTTTCGCAGTTGCGGTAATAGCGCGGGCAAAAATCATTTTCAACCTTGAAGCAGCCATGACTGTTCGCCGCCAGCAATACCAGCCTCCCTCCTTCCACACAGGCCGTCTGAAAATGCGGACGCAGGTTGGCCGGCATAATCCGTTTGACCTCTCCATCCAGCTTCCGCCATTGTTGCGATTGCCGCAACAGGTTTTCAAGCTGCCTGTCGCGTTTACCCAGTTGCTCTAAATTCATATTTCAGACGGCCTTTGGTTGTTTGATTGTTTATCTGGAAAAAAATACCGGAAGATATTGAAATATAGTAAATCAGCCATCATTTCCGACGGGCATCATCACTTTAAAGGGCTGCCTGTGTTAGAATCAGTGCTTCGCCTTCTTCAAATTATATCAGGCGCAGGAACCAATATTCATGCTTACAAACATTGCTAAGAAAATCTTCGGCAGCCGCAACGACCGTCTGCTGAAACAGTATCGTAAATCCGTCGCCAAAAATCAACGCGCTTGAATCCGAAAATGCAGGCGTTGAGCGACGAATCCCTCAAGCTAAAAACCGCCGAATTCAAACAACGCCTCGCCGACGGACAGACTCTGGACGACATTTTGGTCGAAGCCTTTGCCGTTTGCCGCGAAGCATCCCGTCGCGTACTCGGTATGCGCCACTTCGACGTACAGCTTATCGGCGGTATGGTGCTGCACGACGGCAAAATCGCCGAAATGCGTACCGGTGAAGGTAAAACCTTGGTCGCCACCCTTGCCGTTTATCTCAACGCCCTATCCGGCAAAGGCGTGCACGTCGTCACCGTCAACGACTATCTTGCCTCACGCGACGCGGGCATCACTGGCGCCGCTCTACAACTTCCTCGGCTTAACCGTCGGCGTCATCATCGCCGATATGCAGCCGTTTGACCGTCAAAACGCCTACGGTGCCGACATTACCTACGGTACCAATAACGAATTCGGTTTCGACTACCTGCGCGACAATATGGTAACCGACCAATACGACAAGGTTCAGCGCGAATTGAACTTTTTGCCGTAGTGGACGAAGTAGACTCCATTCTGATCGACGAGGCGCGCACCCGCTGATTATCTCCGGCCAAGCCGACGACAACGTGCAGCTCTACCAGATTATGGATGCCATCCCCGCCCAACTTGTCCGCCAAGAAACCGAAGAAGGCGAAGGCGATTATTGGGTGGACGAAAAAGCCCATCAGGTCATCCTGAGCGAGGCCGGCCACGAACACGCCGAGCAAATCCCTAACCCAAATGGGACTGCTGCAAGAAAACGACTCCCTTGTTCCGCCGCCAACATCGCCCTGATGCACCACCTCATGGCAGCATTGCGCGCGCACTCGCTGTTCCACAAAGACCAACACTACGTTATCCAAGACGGCGAAATCGTCATCGTTGACGAATTTACAGGCCGTCTGATGTCCGGCCGCCGCTGGTCCGAAGGCCTGCACCAAAGCCGTCGAAGCCAAAGAAGGCGTGGAAATCAAACGCGAAAACCAAACCCTCGCCTCCATCACCTTCCAAAAACTACTTCCGCCTGTACACCAAGCTCTCCGGTATGACCGGTACCGCCGATACCGAAGCCTTCGAGTTCCAAAGCATCTACAACCTCGAAACCGTCATCATCCCGACCAACCGCCCCGTACAGCGTAAAGACTTCAACGACCAAATTTTCCGTTCTGCCGAAGAAAAATTCGAGGCCGTCGTCAAAGACATCCAAGAATGCCACAAACGCGGACAACCCGTCCTCGTCGGTACCACCAGCATCGAAAAACTCCGAACTCGTGTCCAGCTGCTGCATCAAGCAGGCCTGCCGCACAATGTCCTCAACGCCAAAGAACACGAACGCGAAGCCCTGATTGTCGCCCAAGCCGGTAAAGTCGAGTGCATACCGTCGCCACCAACATGGCGGGTCGCGGTACCGACATCGTGCTCGGCGGCAGCCTCAAACATCAAATTGACGCCATCCGTGCCGACGAAACCCTGAGCGACGAAGAGAAACAAGCGCAGATTTCCGCCCTCGAAAAACGGCTGGCAGGCAGAACACGACAGAGTCGTCGCCGCAGGCGGCCTGCATATCGTCGGCACCGAACGCCACGAAAGCCGCCGTATCGACAACCAATTGCGCGGACGTGCAGGCCGCCAAAGGCGACCCCGGCTCCAGCCGCTTCTACCTCTCGTTTGAAGACCCGTTGCTGCGCTCTTCGCACTCGACCGTGCCGCTGCCATCCTCAACCGCCTTGCGCCCGAACGGGGCGTCGCCATCGAACACGGCCTGTTGACCCGCCAGATCGAAGGCGCGCAACGCAAAGTCGAAGGCCGCAATTTCGACATGCGCAAACAAGTATTGGAATACGACGACGTTGCCAACGACCAACGCAAAGTCATCTACCACCAGCGCAACGAAATCCTGAACAACCAAGACGTCAGCGATCTGACTAAAGGTATCCGCGAAGAAGTCATTAGCGATCTGGTCGATTTGCACATACCGCCCGACAGCATGGAAGAGCAATGGGACATTCCCGCACTGGAACACCAGCTTGAGGCGGAATTCCGCCTGTCGGCAGACATCCGGTCATGGCTGGAAGCAGACAACACCCTTGACGGCCAAGACATCAAAGAGCGTCTGATTGACCGCATCGAAACCGAATACGCCGAAAAACCGAGCTGGTCGGCAAAAAAACCGATGGCTGATTTCGAACGCAACGTCATGTTGCAAGTCATTGACACACAATGGCGCGAGCACCTAGCCGCAATGGATTACCTGCGCCAAGGCATCCACCTGCGCAGCTATGCCCAGAAAAAAATCCGAAACAGGAATACAAGCGCGAAGCCTTCGCCATGTTCGAAAACCTGTGGCGCGGCATCAAGCAGAATATTGCCTCACTGCTGGTATCGGTACAAATCGAGCGCAATACCGTTCCGGAGGAAATGGAAGAACGCACGCCCACCGACATACACGCCACGCACTCCGGCGCACCGGATATGGAAGAATTGCTCGGCGAATCGCAGACCGATTTGGTTACCGAAGCCTTCGATCCGACCGGCAACGATTTCAGTTTGGAAACACTGGCCGAAGAAGGCAGAATCGTACACCGCAACGAACTGTGTCCATGTGGCAGCGGCTTAAAAATACAAACAATGCCACGGCAAATTAAACTGACCTTATCTTTAAGATATTAGGATACGAGAGGCCGTCTGAAACAAGATTTTTCAGACGGCCTTTATGTTAAAATCTCCTCCGATTCAAACATTTCCCAATCAGGTACGCAATGGCAGGCAACACTTTCGGACAACTCTTCACCGTTACCACCTTCGGCGAAAGCCACGGCGCAGGTTTGGGCTGCATCATCGACGGCTGCCCGCCCGGACTGACGTTAACCGAATCAGACATCCAAGCCGACCTCGACCGGCGCAAACCCGGCACCAGCCGCCACGTTACCCAACGCCGCGAAGCCGACCAAGTCGAAATCCTCTCCGGCGTCTTCGAAGGCAAAACCACCGGCACACCCATCGCCCTCTTAATCCGCAATACCGACCAACGCAGCAAAGACTACGGCAACATCGCCACCAGCTTCCGTCCAGGCCATGCCGACTATACCTACTGGCACAAATACGGCACGCGCGACTACCGCGGCGGCGGTAGAAGCTCCGCCCGCGAAACCGCCACCCGCGTTGCCGCCGGAGCCGTCGCCAAAAAAATGGCTGAAAGAAAAATTCGGTACGGAAATCACCGCCTACGTTACCCAAGTCGGCGAAAAAGAAATTCAGTTTGAAGGCTACGAATACATTTCCCAAAAATCCCTTCTTCGCCGCCAACCAAAGCCAAATCGCCGAGCTGGAAAACTATATGGACAGCGTACGCAAATCATTGATTCCGTCGGCGCGAAACTGCATATCGAAGCGGCCAACGTCCCCGTCGGCTTTGGGCGAACCCGTTTTCGACCGCCTCGATGCCGAAATCGCCTACGCCATGATGGGCATCAACGCCGTCAAAGGTGTGGAAATCGGCACGGGCTTCGGCAGCGTCGTCCAACGTGGCAGCGAACATGGCGACGAACTTACCCCGCAAGGCTTCCTGTCCAACCACTCGGGAGGCATCCTCGGCGGCATCAGCACCGGACAAGACATCCACGTCAACATCGCCATCAAACCCACCAGCTCCATCGCCACCCCGCGCCGCAGCATCGACATCAACGGCAATCCCGTCGAACTCGCCACCCACGGCAGACACGACCCCTGCGTCGGCCTGCGCGCCGCCCCCATCGCCGAAGCCATGCTCGCGCTGGTCCTCATCGACCACGCCCTGCGCCATCGCGCGCAAAAATGCCGACGTAGCCGTTGATACGCCCGACATCGCCCATGCAGGCAAAGCCCGCCGCCCCTAAAAATTTAGCCAAAACATCCGCTTTATACTACAATGGCGGAAATTTGCCGTAAAAAAATCCACGGATTCGTTACACGGGAATAAAAACCGAGATGACACAAGAAACCGCTTTGGGCGCAGCGTTGAAGTCCGCCGTCCAAACCATGAGCAAGAAAAAAGCAGACCGATATGATTGCCGACCATATCTACAGCAAATATGATGTGTTCAAACGTTTCAAACCGTTGGCAGTCGGTATCGATCAGGATTTGGCTGCTGCGCTGCCGCAGTTTGACCCGTCCCTGATTGCGCGCGTGCTGGCCAACCACTGCCGCCGTCCGCGTTATCTGAAATCACTGGCCCGCGGCGGCAAACGTTTTTGATTTGAATAACCGCTTCAAAGCGCGAAGTCAGCCCGGAAGAGCAGGCTATCGCCCAACAACATCCCGCCGTACAGCAGGATTTGGCCGACCAAGCCGCGCGCAAAGCGGCGGCACAGGAAGAACAACCCGAAACGGCTTCCGCCGCAGACGTCTCTCCTGCCGAATCGGAAAACGCCCGCTGTCTGACCCGACTGATAAAGATAAAGGCCGTCTGAAATTTTTCAGACGGCCTGACTGCATTCTGCGCCGAAAAATTAAAGGTGCCGGAACGTCCGTTATCCCCCGCATTCTTACGTTCGCATGCTTTTGGCATATATAACGAAATCATCTTAATAACGAACAAACCATTCTTTTCCCTTTTTCAGACGGCCTGTTTAAAGTATCGCCCTGTCACGGAGTCTGCAAAAGAGAAAAACATGTCCATCCAAAACCGCCACCTAGACTGGCTCGAAGCCGAATCCATCTACATCATCCGCGAAGTCGTCGCCGAGGCGAAAAATCCCGCACTGCTGTTTTCCGGCGGCAAGGGATTCCGTCGTTTTGCTGGCGCTGGCGGTTAAAGCGTTCAAACTCGAAGGCCGCCCGCTCAAGCTGCCGTTCAAAGCTGCTGCACGTCGATACGGGGCACAATTACCCCGAAGTGATTCAGTTCCGCGATGAAACCGTGGCGCGCACGGGCGTGCAACTGGTGGTCGGCAGCGTCGAAGATTCCATCAGCAAAGGCACAGTCGTCCTGCGCCGCGAAAACAGATTCGCGCAACGCCGCGCAGGCGGTTACGCTGGTGGAAACCATTGAAGAACAAGGCTTTGATGCGCTGATGGGCGGCGCGCGGCGCGATGAGGAAAAAAAGCGCGGGCGAAGAGCGCATCTTTCTCATTCCGCGACGAGTTCGGCCAATGGGATCCGAAAAACCAACGTCCTGAACTCTGGTCGCTCTACAATACGCGCCTGTTCCAGTGGCGAAAAACATGCGCGTATTCCCCGATTTCAAACTGGACGGAACTCGACATCTGGCAATATATCGCACGCGAAAAACCTCGCCCTGCCGCCGATTTATTACAGCCCACAAACGCGAAGTTGTCGAACGAGACGGGCCTGCTCGTTCCCCGTTACCCCGTTGACGCCGAAACGCGAAGGCGAAGTTTGCCCAAATCCGCGATGTCCGCTTCCGCACCGTCGGCGATATTTCCTGCACCTGCCCTGTAGCCAGCACCGCCGCCACACCCGAAAGACATCATCGCCGAAACTGCCGACGGCAACCATTTCCGAACGCAGCGCCACGCGCATGGACGACCGCGTGTCGGAAGCGGCGATGGAGGAGCGCAAAAAGGCGGGTTATTTCTAAAAGCGGCGCACCTGTATAGTCAAAGGCCGTCTGAAACGCCTTTAGCAAGGTTTCAGACGGCCTCATGTCTGTTTGCGATATAATTCAAAAGGAGAATGTAAAATTGCCGCAACAGCAAAAACAGGCTGGAAAGGAAGGACATCATGACCCGACGCGTTTTTATCGTACACGGCTTTGAAGGCAATCCCCACGGCAACTGGTTTGACTGGCTGGCGGCACAGGCGCGCGCCTGCGGCGTGCAGGCCGGTGCGTTAGTCATGCCCAATCCCGGCAATCCGACCGTCCAGTCTTGGCAATTCACCCTCGACCAACACATCGGCAAGCCGGACGAAAACGCTTTCCTCGTCGGCCACAGCTTGGGCTGCATCACCCTGCTGCACTTCCTTTGCCGCCAACAGCCCGAAAAGAATCGGCGGTTTGGTACTGGCGGCGGGTTTCGCCGATCCGCTGCCGCCGCTGCCGCAACTCGATCCCTATATCAAAGGGGCTGCTCCCGATTTCTCCGTGCTCAGCCGCATCCGTATGCCCAAGCAATGCCTCGTGTCCGACAACGACAGCCACGTCCCGCCCGCACTGACCCTGAGCATGGCCGAACGCCTCGACAGCCCCGTCATCCATATCCCGAACGGCGGGCATCTGATGGATTCGGACGGCTTCACCGAACTGCCGCAGGTGTGGGAGGCATTGAAACCGATGCTGGACGCGGACAAAGCCGGGCAATAGTTCCGCGTTTATCCTGAAACATCAGGCCGTCTGAAAAACAGATTTTCAGACGGCCTCAATACATCGCGGGAGATACAATCCTTCGGTTCACTTCTTCAGCAGCCTCAGCGCATTCCCCAGCACCAGCAGCGAGCTGGCACTCATGCCCAGCGCGGCAATCCACGGCTTGACATAACCCAGCACGGCAAGCGGAACCGCAATGATATTGTATGCGCTCGCCCACGAAAGGTTTTGGCGGATAACGGCACGGGTGCGCACGGCTTGGTCAATCATCAGCGGCAGCACGCCCATATCGTCGCCCAACAGCACCACATCGGCCCCGTCGCGCGCAACATCGGCTCCGCCCGCAACGGCGGCAGACACATCGGCACGGGCGAGTACGGGCGCATCGTTGATGCCGTCGCCCACCATCAGCACCTTCCGCCCCTGCCGCTGCAAAGCCTTCGACATAAAGCAAGTTTGTCTTCCGGCGCGGCTTCGGCACGGTATTCGTCCAAACCCAGTTGCGCGGCGACGTGGGCGACGGCGGCAGTGCGGTCTCCGCTCAGCAGGTGCAGCCGCATCCCGCGTTTCTTCAATTCGGCCGCCATACCGGCCGCGCCGTCTTTAATACCGTCCTCCAGCAGGAAGGCCGTCTGAAAACCCTCGGAATTACCCAGAAACACCATGCTGCCCTCGTGCGCGATATGTGCCGCATCCGGCGGCAGCGCGCCTGCCGTTTCGGCCACGAATCCTGCCCGTCCCAAAGCCCAAAACCAGCGTTTTTCCGCCGATGTCGATTTGCGCGCTGACGCCGTGCCCGACGCGGTTGACGCGCTGCCCGACCCTGATATGCGGCAGGCCGTCTGAAAGCGGGCAACGCAGGATGGCCTGAGCAACCGGATGCTCCGACTGCCGCTCCAGCGCCTGCGCCACTGCAAGCGCCTCATCATTTTTCAGACGGCCTAAACCGATAATCCGGCTAACCGACAACTCGCCCTTGGTCAGCGTTCCCGTTTTTGTCGAACACGATGTCGTCGATTTGCGCCAGCGTCTCCAAACTCTGCTTGCCGCCGACCAACACCCCCTCCGCCGCCAGCGTGCCGGTGGAAGCCGCCAACGCGGTCGGCGTCGCCAGCGACAAGGCGCACGGGCAGGGTAATCACCAGCAGGGGCGACGGTAATCCACAACGCGGTTTGCGCATCGGCATACCAAGCCCAACCGGCAAACACGGGCACGGCCAGCAGCAGTTCGCCGAAAACGAAGGCGGAAGCATAGCGGTCGGCCATTTCCGCCAAACGCGGCTTCTGCGCAAGGGCACGGTCGAGCAGCCTGACGATATGCGCCAGCCGCGTGCCGCTGCCCGCGCTGTCGATACGGACGACGAGCGGGCCGGTGGTATTGAGCGTGCCCGCCACTACCTTGGCATCGCGCACCTTGGCAACAGGCAGGCTTTTCGCCGGTAAGCATCGCTTCGTTGACTTCGCTCTCGCCCGACAACACCGTACCGTCCGCCGGCACCACCTCCCCGGGCTTTCACCAGCACCACATCGCCGCTCTGAAGCTGCGCGACCACGGCTTCTTCAACCTCTTCGTCGGCAGGGAAACCGGTCATCTTGTGGCAGAAAGCGGGGACGAGCTTCACCAGCCTCTCCGCCGCACTGCCCGCCTTGCGCCGCGCAATCTGTTCCATAAATCGGCCGCCGAGCAGGAAAAACACCAGCATGGCAATCGATTCGAAAATACATGCCCTGTCCCGCATTGGTCGCCAGGCTGTAAATCCCCGCGGCAAACGTCATCACAATCGCCAGCGCAATCGGCGTATCCATACCGACGCGGCGGTTTTTCAGATCGCGCCACGCTCCGCGGTAAAACGGCTGCGCGCTGTAAAACACGGCGGGCAGCGCCATCAGAAAACCGCCCCAGTGCAGTATCGACAGGTAAAGCGGTTCGATGTCGCCGCCGTAAAAATAAGTCGGCACAGCAAACATCATGGTCTGCATCATCGCCAGCCCCGTCACGGCAAGGCGCACTATCGACTGCTTGCGCTCTTTCTGCGCCTGCACTTCTACCTTCTGCACGTCATACGGCGCGGCGGTATAGCCCGTAGACTGAATCCGCAGCAGGATGTCCGACAAAGCAGTCCTGTCATTGTCCCAAACCACGCGGGCGCGGTGGGTGCTGTAATTCAAATCCACCCGCACCACACCGTCCAAAACGCAAAAGCTGCTGCTCAATCAGCCATACACAGGCCGCGCAGGTAATGCCGCCCAGCATCAGCACGGCCTCACGTTCTCCGCCCCTGCCCCGCCGCCACAAAATCGGCCTGTACTTCCGGCAAGTCGTAAAAGTTTCAACTGCGCCAGCATGTCCGGCGGCGGCAACACGGCTTTTTCCGCCTCGGCGGTACGCTGCTTGTAGTAGCTACCCAGTCCGGCGTCGATAATGCTTTTGCGCCACGGCCTGACAGCCTGCGCAACAGGTCTCGTGTTCTTCGTTTTTCAAAACGGATGGGGAAACGGACATTTTTCGGGCACTTCCAGCCCGCAGTGGAAAACAATTGTTTTTCATGATGTTTTTACGATATGGTGTGTGCGTGCAGGCAGGCTGTTTTTCCCGCCGCAGGTGTGGCTGAATTGCTTCATTTTACATTTAAATTCAACTTCTTTACTTTTTCCATTAATGAAAACAAAATATGCAAAAACATTATTATTCTTTGTTTTTCAAACAAAAAAACGGGCTGTATTTTAGCACGAATACCTATCTGAATCCACACCTTTAAAAATAATATGCTTTGTTTTCCAAACGTTTTCGGAAACTTTCCCAAAAGATTTACGACAATCCTGATTGACCTGAAAATGTTTCGCCCGCATACTATACCCACATTCCGCCACCACGGAAACAGCTTATAAGCAGGAAACCTGCGCGGCTTCACATTCAAATAAAAACACTTTGCGAACAACTTCTTACTGACCCTGGGTACCATCATGATTGACCGACTCATGCCCCTCTTCGCCGTCATCGGCGTCCTCTCCAGCATCGTTTATCTGACTTTGGCCGTTTGGATGGTTTATGAAAACCTGCCTCATGTGAAGAAAAACACTCGGCGTAAACGGCTTTCCGATTTCCGTTTTCCTCTTCAGGCCGTCTGAAAAAAACGATAAACCTTCTCCCTAGTTTACCGGCATTTTCAGACGGCCCGACTTACCGTCAGCCTTCCAGCGCACGTTCTATCATTGCCTGACGCAAGTCGTCCAACCCCAGATTTTCTGCCACCGAAATATTCACCGCCGCCGCTTTTTCCGGCCGCATCGCGCACAATGCCCGTTTTTCTTTCTTCCGACGGCTGCAAATCAATCTTGTTGTATACCGCAAGCTGCGGTATTTCATGCGCGCCGATTTCTTCCAACACCGCGTTCACATCCTCCATCTGCCGTCCGAATTCGGGATTGGACACATCGACTACATGCAGCAGTACATCCGCCAGTGCGGTTTCTTCCAAGGTCGCGGAAAAGGCCGACACCAGCTTATGCGGCAAATCGCGCACGAAACCGACCGTGTCCGTCAGAATCACGCTCACTTCATGCGACAGAAACAGCCGCCGCGCCGTCGTATCGAGCGTGGCGAACAGTTGGTTTTTCCGCCAAAAACGCCCGCCTTGGTCAGACGGTTGAACAGGCTGGATTTTCCCGCATTGGTATAACCGACGATGGCAAAAAGTTTTCAGACGGCCTCCCATACGCGATTGACGGCGTGTGGCGCGCTGCTGCCGCACGTTTTTCAACTGCCGCTTCAATGCGGTGATTTTCTGGTTAATCAGGCGGCGGTCGGTTTCAAGCTGGGTTTCGCCCGGCCCCTTCAGGCCGATGCCCCTTTCTGGCTTTGCAGGTGCCCGTAACCGCGCACCAGCCGCCCGCTCAGATGCGAAAGCTGCGCCAGTTCCACCTGCAACTTGCCTTCCTGCGATTGCGCACGCTTGGCGAAAATCGCCAAAAATCAGCCCTACGCGGTCGAGTACGCGGCATTGCAATTCTTTTCTCCAAATTGCGTTCCTGCGTCGGCGTCAGCTCATGGTTGAACACCACCAGTCCGACATCATGCAGCCGCACCGAAGCCGCCAACTCTTCCGCCTTGCCCGTTCCGACAAACAAGGCGGAATGCGGCCTGTCGCGTTTGGACGTTTCTACCGCCACTAATTCCCCTGCCCGCGGCGCGTACCAAATCGGCGGCTTCGTCCAAGGCCGTCTGAAAATGCGCTTTGCGGGATTCGGCGGAATAAAAAACCTGCCCGCCCGCACCGCCGGCCGCATAATCCGTATCCAACATAACCCCGACCAACATCACGCGTTCGGGTTTTTCCAGTGATTTATCGACTTGGAACATTTTATTTCTACTCAAACCACGTCCTTTTTTTCAGACGGCCTCAAGCCGCCAAATCATTTTATTTCGATTAACAAGTCAAACTTACCCGACAAACTCCGTCTGCCGCCGTCATTCCTGCACCGGCGGAAATAACCGCCCCAATCTGGTTACGGCAATGGCTTTTTAGTAAGCGCGCCCTATCCGGCCGTAAAAAGGTTTTCAGACGGCCTGAAAAACCTTTTCCATTCACACAGGCGTTTAACCTTTGATTTCTTTTGGCTGCCGCCTCGCGCACTTTCTCGGCCGAAGCCTCGATTTCATCCTGAGATACGGCAGCCGCAGCTTCGGCTTTAGCGGATTCGTCGGGGGCGGCGACAGGCGCATGGAGCGGCAGGCGCGCCAATACCGTGCTTACGCCCGTAACTTTGTCGCCGATGGACACCATGGCCTGCGCGTCGACAGGGCAAATACACATCCACGCGCGAACCGAAGCGGATAAAGCCATAACGCTCGCCCCGGCTCAACCGTTCGCCCGCTTTGGTGTAGCACAGAATCCGGCGCGCCACCAAACCTGCAACCTGCACAAAGGTAATCTCGCGCCCCTGATTGCGTAGTCGCCAAAACCGCATTGCGCTCGTTCTCAGTACTCGCCTTTATCCAAATCCGCATTCACAAACTTGCCGCGCGTATATTCCACCGCCGTTACCGTGCAGTCGACGGGCGCTTTTTGCGAATGCACGTTAAACACGTTCATGAACACGCTGATTTTCAACGCTTCCACATTACGGTAAGGGTCGCGCGCGCGCTCCACCACCACAATGCGCCCGTCCACGGGGCTTAGCACCGCCTCCGCGTCTTGCGGAATATTGCGCGCCGGATCGCGGAAAAACTGCAAGGCAAACGCAGTGAAAAACCCAAAACGGCAGCGACCACCAGCCGCAGCACATCGAAAAACAGCACGCTCAAAATCAAACCGCCGCCGATAAAGGGCCAGCCCTCACGGGCAATAATCGGGTGCGGGTACAAACGGTTCATAAACTATCCTCTTAATGAAAAATTTTTTTCGCAAATCATTATAGCCGATTTCAAACCGCCCGACAGGAATAACGGCATGTAACCACACCAACTTTCTGATTTATCATCAAAAACAGCCTGCATGCACCGCCCCCGAAAAATCCATCCGGCACATTAAAAAGCCGTCTGAAATCCGAAACACGTTTTTTTCAGACGGCCTCACAAACTACCCGCTCAACCCTTGGCCGCAGCCTTAATCCGCAACACTTCCGACACAAATGCCGCCAGTTTCGCCGCAAAATTCGCATCGTCCAACCTACCGATTAGAGCAAACGTATCCTCCCTGCCGTCATCGTCCGCCGCAACCGTTTTACCGCCAAAATATCGGAAAAACAATTCCTTTGCCACCGCGGATTTTACCGCGGTGCAGCACCCAGAGCCCGCCCTTCCCGTCTTCGGCAAACACCCCCGATACCGCGCGGTTCAGACCTTCGGCCGGGAAATTGATTTCCGCCGCAATCGACACCTTCTTCCCGTTCAACGGTTCACCGATGCCGAAACCGTTCCAACATTTCTTATCCTGCCGCTGCACCTGCATACCACAAGTTCAGTTCGGGCGAATACGCCGCCTCCGTCTCAAAGCCGCCGCCGGCACCCGACACGGTGCAGATTACCCTTTGCGGCAACGCGGTGCGGACGATTTCCGTAAACAAGGCTTGGGCGGAAGCAAGTCTGGCAGGATCGGTAATCACAGTCGGCATAACATCTCCTTAAAAACAGAAGAAAAAGTCATATTGGGAAACAGCTCGGAAAGGGTCAAAGGCCGTCTGAAAAACAGGGACAATTATTCGCAATGAAGGTTACGCGTTTTTCCGCAAACGAATCCATCGCAATCTGACACATACGCTCACGCTGACCCAAATCCGCAGCTGGCAGCGATTGCCACAGAAATTTAGTGTTGCCGCGCTGAAACTCAGCCTTATCCCCCGCCTTCTTATAACACACCTCCGCACGGGTAAAATACTGCTGACAAATCTTCGGCAACTCCTCAAACGCCAAAGGCTTGTGCTTGTGCATACCGCGAGCGGATGCAGACAAAAGCAGATACGGCAAAAACAGCAGCGACCAAGGCTTTCAAAACATTTTTCATAATGATGTTCCATAGTGAAAATCAGATTATACAACCGGAACTGAAAATTGTTGATGTCCTGATAGGGTCTCGAACCCGGCATTGGTATAGTTGTGGATTTGCACCAAGAGCTCGTAACTGTCCTGGTCGGCATAGACGTAGAGTACTTAGGCCGTCTGAGCTTTTTCAGACGACCTTTTGAGACTATTGAAACTAAGAAACTGAGTGCGTACCTTTGGGCATACACCCTACATGCAGGCTACGGCTTGCTTATGGGTGTTGGGTCTACGTTTGCTGCACACAGACTATGATTTGTTATTTATTCTATCCATAATTATTCTTATCAATTCAGAGGGGCCATTTAAAGTTATTCCTATATACGTTTCAATTTCAACCGTTATGATTGAATTATTTATATTAAAAGCTTGCTAAGTAATAATCTTGAGAGCCAGCCAATGCTTCAGTCTCATTTATTTTAGTAGCACCCATTTCTTTTAAAATAATAAATAATAAATTAATGAGCTTGTTATCATATTCATCACCAAGTAATAATAGATTCGTTTTTCATAATCCTAAATTCTTTTCCACCTGTTCGTGATGCTGATTCAATAATATCATCCCAAGATTTTTCCCTTTTTACGAAGCCAGTCTATAGATGGTCCCAGTTTATCTCCATATTTTTCTACGTTTCTAGCATATATTTCTCTCAGTTTATCTGACGGAGTAAGATTTTTGTACTTAATTCCTAATTCATGCCTCCTTAGCGGAAATTGAATTGTTAAAGAACAAGAACATGATTGCTTAGGCCGTCTGAAAGGTTTTTCAGACGGTCTGATTAAAGTCATTGGAACAAGAGACCGCGTGCGTGCCTTGGGGCACGCACCCTACATGTGGGCTACGGTTTTACTTTGAGGCACCCTACATGCAGGCTACGGCTTGCTTAAAAACAAATCATTTATGTTTTATTTGTAATTAAGTTGCTAGCGACTAATAAATCATAATGAATTTTGCATAAATATTCATCAATCCAGCCATAGTGAACATCATCATTAATAGAATAATAAACATCATCTGTTAAAACTTCCTTACCAACAGTTAGTCTATTTGCTAGTGATGCAAAAATACTTCCCTCCTGAGGCCAGTTCGTACAACATGGCAATTCAAGTAAAAGTATTTCTGCTTTTAATTCTTTTATCTAGAATAAGTTGCAACTCTTCACATAATTTAAAATTGATCGGATTTTTTCATAAAATCTCTTTCTACATGCGATGGTGTCATAATTATATCTGTTATATATGTTTTTCCTTTTTTTATTTGGCCTTATGGATTTAGATTGCATAATTGCATCGAATCCCGCTTTACATGATTAGTAGGCCGTCTGAAAGGTTTTTCAGACGGCCTTTTACACCTGTTGAAATAAGAAACCGTGTGCATGCCTTTGGTCATACACCTACACTACAGGCTACGGCTTGCTTATGGGGTGTTGGGTCTCGACCTAATCTACACTTGTTCAATATATCTTTACGATAATTTCGGTTCTGGCAAAGCCCAAAATCCAGAACATCATAAATACAAATACACCATTCCTGATTTAATCCAAATAGATAATTTTCTCCTGGGTATTCCATTAAGAAGTGTGAAATTAATTCTAAATTTTTATTGAAAAATCAATGTAATATCCATTTTGAAAAATCATTTCCTATTAAAATGATATTAGATTGGTTTTCATTTAAGCTAGATAAGATATTACTAACTTCATTAATGAATTTAGGTAATTCATGAAATGATTTACTAATATGAATTTTGAGTTTGCTCCAAGAAATTCTAGAACCGGTGAAAGGATAATTTTCGATTTTTGCATATTTATTAAATATGTCTTTGTCCAAAAATCGAAAATCGAACATTATTTTCATCTAAAAAGTCATTTAATTCATCATCAAACATATTGATAATTACCTCCCAAATCTTCTTTTGCAATTTTGTAACTGTTTTTTTCCGTAGCATCAAATAGGAAATGCGGGCCTTTTTCTTTCCCTGCTTGAACATTAATATGTGCTCCTGATCTTCATCAAATTCAACTCTAAAATGGCATTTTACCATTAGCAGTTTGCATTCCTACTGGTTTACCAGCGATACTCCCAAATTTACCCAAACGAACTTTTTCAGCTTTAAAACCACGTTTAGTTAACCAATCCATAGCTTTTTCATGGCTTGCTCATATGAATCTTTTAAGACCCAACGGGTCAACCCATCCCTGAGCATTTGATGGTAAGGCCGTCTGAAAAGGTTTTTCAGACGGCCTTAATAAGTCATTGAACAAGAAATCGCGTGCGTGCTTTAAGGTACGCATCCTACATGTGGGCTATAGCAAGAAACTGCGTGTGTGTCTTGGGGGCGCGTACCCTACATGCGAGTTACGGCTTACTTATGAGGTGTTAGGTCTCGACCCAATCTACGCTTACTCAAAAGGGATATTGAGACCGTCTGAAAATCGCGTGGAATCAAGAAAGTTCAGTCCAAAAGTTTAAAACCATCTGTGAATTAAAAATGGTCGTATGAACTACAGCTTGCTTATTTTCTCAAATTAATTTTCATGAACGTTTCTATATCATCCATTGCATCCTCTGCTGCTCCACTCAGTGACACATTTTTAGACATATTTTTAATAAATTAGAAACACACTCTAGGTTTCCAACATTGCCATGTAATCTAGCCAAATGTCCAAAAACAAGTCAGGGCCAAACTACTTATTTCTAAATTATTATGTTTTTGATAATTCAATTAAATGATTAGAAATCCAATTAACGTCATCCAAATTAAACACCATAGCCATAATACCATTGATGACAATATCCTTATTATTTGAGGATAAAGCTTTTTCTATTTCATTTGCTGTTTTTAACATGATCCAATTTTTCCTTCTTGATCTATTATCTTCCCTCTTTTGTTGACTTTCTTTGCATTTTTCAAAGCTTTCTGTTGGTCTGGATGTAAATCATCCCATTCTCGAACATGTCCGTGGAATTCCTCAACTCCATCAGAAATTTCTCTAGTGCGGTCAAGAACAACGATTTCTCCATTAGCATTATCAATCCCGACTCGTCTATGCGAAGTTGGTTTGACTTGTACTGAATTATCCAAGGCAGTTTGTCCATCAATCAGAGCTCTACTTTTTACAGCATTGTCGGTAAGCCCATGGTATGGAGCATTTTTATAGATTCGTTTTGTAAGACCCAACGGGTCAACCCACCCCTGCACTTTATGAGTAGGCGCCGTCTGAAAGGTTTTTCAGACGGCCTTTTTTAACCATTGGAACTAAAAACTATATAAGAACTACAGCTTACTAAATTTATTCGGGATTACTTATAAACAAAAATCTGATTATGATCATTTTCACAAATTAACCATGATAAATCTAATGGGCAAATATAGTATTCAAAAAAATTGACATTCTTCAAGAATATTAGAAACCTTATCTAAATTTAATTTAAATACTGGATTAGTCTCAGACTCATCATCAATATCAGCTATGAAATATACAATTTCTAGGTGGGTAATATTATTTTTGATTAAAATATCTTTTATATGGTGGAAGCCATCATTATCCTCAAAATAATAAGATTTAGGTGCAGTCTTAAATGATAGCCACCAAACCCTAGGATTCCCAGTAACATAGTGGTTTTGTACCGCATTAAAAATTTCTTCTCCTTTTTGAGAAATAGGATTACCTATATTAAAAAGTTTAAAGGCCTCTACTAATTCAGTATAAATTTCATTTTCTTGCCACATAAATTATCCTTTAATTAACATCTCCCAATTCCATCATGTTCGTCTTTATTATCAGATCTATGCGGATGTTGTTCACCTCTATAAGTTATATTTCCTCTCCTAGCACCATATTAGATTTTCTTTTTTCCTTCAGTTTGCCATCCAACATGAGGTTTATCATGGCCTGCGCTTACATCCATATCGGCATGGGAGCATCATAAGCCACCTCTAGCTCCTCCTCTGCCTTTAAATTCAACGACTCGTACCTGTCTTAGGATCATATTTGGAAAAATTGAACTTCAGAAGGATTCGTCATACCAGCCTTTTTAAAAGCTGCTCTTCGTGCAGAATCAAAATCTGGAGCATGTTCAACCTCTGCTAACCCCAACGGGTCAACCCACCCCTGCGCATTCGGCGCAAAAGCGTATAGATTCTCCCGCCCCACAACCCAATCGGGTCTTGGTTGATAAATCTACCCGAATTCGGCTCGTAATACCGATAGAAGTTATAGTGCAGCCCCGTCTCCGCATCGCAATACTGGTTCTGCAACCGGAACGGCTGGTGCGCGCCGGTAATATTCGTCTCGCCGTCGAGTCGGCCCCAGCCGTCGTAGTCGCCGAACACAGCAACCGGCCGTCCCGGTCGGTCATCTCGCGCGGGATGCCGATCTGGTCGCAGTGGAAGTAGTTGATTTCCGATAGGGTCTCGAACCCGGCATTGGTGTAGTTGTGATTTGCGCCAGCGGTTCGTAGCTGTCCTGGTCGGCATAGACGTAGGTATACCTGCCGCGGGCGTACACTTCCTGTAACAGCCGGCTGCCGTCCCAGACGAAGCGGGTTTCGTCTTCGAGGCCGCCGTCTTCTTTCAGACGGCCTTTGCCGATGCGCCGGTCCAGTGCGTCGTACCGGTACACCCACGTCTGTTTGTCCCAGCCGCCGCTTTCGCTTCGGCGGAACACTTCCGCTTTCTCCAGCCGGTCGCACAGGTCGTAGTACAGGTTGTGCTGGCTGCCGTCGGCTGACTCGTGCTGGACGGTGTTGTCGTAAAAGAACAAGAACATCATTAGCTTAGCCGTCTGAAAGGTTTTTCAGACGGCCTTTTGAGACTGTTGAAATAAGAAACCGCGTGCGTACCTTTTGGGCAGCCACACCCTACATGCGGGCTACGGCTTGCTCATAGATTTGATGTTTCATACAGGCTGCGGTTTGTTTTTTATTATATAAGGCTCTTAATGATTTAAGATTATTTTCCAATTTATCATATTCCTCTAAATCTAAGTGATTTATTTTTGTAAGGAACGTAGTAAAGTATTAGCGCCTTTAATAATTTCTTGTATTAGATTAGATTTTGAAATTTTTATCTATAGAAAAATTAATTTCTTGCCATGCAAAGTTCTTTCATAAAATTTAATTTCTAAATTATTTCTATCTTCACTATGTGGGCTAGTCTCAAAATAAAAAGGACCGTCCATAAATAAAAATTTAGCAGTTTTTAAATAAATGACCTTCTGAGCTTCTACAACCCACCAATTCATTATCGTTAAAAGTAAAATCATCCCAACTTTTTCTGGAGTATCAAAATCAATTTGACAATAAATTTGTGAAAAGATTTGGCTAGAAAAAGGGCTTTTAGACAGCCTTACCGTTTCCGAAGGAATAATAATATCGAACATCATAAACTTACACCTCCTTTAATAGGATAGGCGGTTTCAATGAGCTTAGTCGCCTTATTAACCCACATTTCAATAGTCATACCATCTGCCTGACCTCAGTACAAGCACCTTATTACTATCACCACTTTGAGTTCTAATTCTTTTGGCCTTTGAATATGCTTCAAGAATTGCTTTTTTTATTTGTCTTTCTGTCATATTTTCCAGGAAAAAGATCTTTTTCCCACTCTGTTTTGCTACGCCACCGCACTTAGTATGCATATCCATAATATGAGTCATATCTACCTACTTTAATTCTTTTTATTGAGGGAAGATTAACAGGCTTTTAGATTTAACTAACCCCAGCGGATCGATCCAATCTTGAGCATTCGGCGCAAACTGATAAAAATTGCTTCCTCCCCACAACCCAATCGGGTCCTGATTCACAAACCTGCCCTGAATTCGGCTCTGTAATACCGATAAAGTTACAGTGCAGCCCCGTCTCACATCAAAATACTGGTTCTGCAACCGGAAACGGCTGGTGCGCGCCGGTGATATTCGTCTCACTGTCGAGTCGGCCCCCAGCCGTCGTAGTCGCCGAACCACAGCAACCGGCCGTCCCGGTCGGTCATCTCGCGCGGGATGCCGATTTGGTCGCAGTGGAAGTAGTTGATTTCCTGATAGGTCTCGAACCCGGCATTGGTGTAGTTGTGGATTTGCGCCAGCGGCTCGTAGCTGTCCTGGTCGGCATAGACGTAGGTATACCTGCCGCGGGCGTACACTTCCTGTAACAGCCGGCTGCCGTCCCAGACGAAGCGGGTTTCGTCTTCGAGGCCGCCGTCTTCTTTCAGACGGCCTTTGCCGATGCGCCGGTCCAGTGCGTCGTACCGGTACACCCACGTCTGTTTGTCCCAGCCGCCGCTTTCGCTTCGGCGGAACACTTCCGCTTTCTCCAGCCGGTCGTACGGGTCGTAGTACAGGTTGTGCTGGCTGCCGTCGGCTGACTCGTGCTGGACGGTGTTGCCGTAGTCGTCGTAGTAGTAGCTGTGGCCGTTATAGCGCTGCAGCCGGTTTGCCGCTGACGGGGTTGTGCGCTGTCGGGTCGAGAATGTTGTGGGCGGGGTCGAAGGCGAAGGTTTGTGCACCCGCCCGGGTGATGCGGCCCAACGGGTCGTATTCGAACGGGGTCGTGCCGCTGCGCTGGTCGCTGCTTTCGGTCAGGTTGCCGTTGCGGTCGTAATGGTAGCGCCGTTTGACGGCGGTAAAGCCGGCACCCGCGCTGCCTTTTGCCTCTTTCTTCGACGGCCAGTTGGCTTTTCAGACGGCCCTAACGGGTCCAGTTCGTAGCGGCTGCTCAGTGCGCCCTGGCTGCGGCCGATTTCGCGGTGCAGGCCGTCGCGTTCGAGGTCGCTGACGGTTTCGCCTTCCAGGTTGATGTGGTGCAGGTGGCCGCTGCCGTAATGCAGGGTAGTTCAGCCTTCTGCCGTCCGGCAGTTCGGTGCTGCTGCGGTTGCCGTTGCGGTCGTAGTGGTAGCGGATGCTCTGTGTCTGCGGCAGGTACAGCATGTCGTGCTGCGGCTCGCGCCAGTCGTCCCCGGGCGAGTCCGGCGGCGGCGCTTTGTTCCGGGTCGGGCACCGTCCAGCTGTGTTGGGCAATCAGTTCGCCGGACGGGTTGTAGTCGAAGGCGCTGACGTGTCCTTCGGCGGCGGCGCGGATCAGGTTGCCGTTGCCGTCGTAGTGGTAGACGCGCTCCTGCTCCCGACCGTGGCGGTCGCGCGCGACGGTACGTGTCAGCCGCCCCAGGATGTCGCGTTCGAATTCGGTGCTGCGCTGCGGGCTTTGCTGTTCGGGGACGGCCGCCGGCCGCCGTGATGCGCGGGTCGGGCCGCCCAGTGCCGCCAGCAGTTGTTCGGCGGCGTTGCGGTCGCTGCCGTATTCGTCCTGCCGCACCAGTTCGTTGCCGGCGTTGTAGTGGTAGGCGGTCAGTTTGCGGTCGAAGCCGCTTTCGTAGCTCAGCCGGTCCAGCAGGTCGTAGCCGAAGCGGTAGCGCTCGCCGTTCTCGTTGGTCAGCCCGGTCAGCCGCCGGGCCGGGTCGTAGTGGTAGTCGAAGTGGTGCCCCAGCGCGTCGGTGCGCCGGCTCGGCAGGCCGTCGGCGGTGTATTGGTAGTCGGTGTGCCGTCCTTCGCCGTCGCGGTGCCGGATCAGCCGGTCGGCTGCGTCGTACTGGTAGTGTTCTTTGCTGCCGTCGGGGTAGACGGCCAGAATCAGGTTCTGCCGTTCGTCGTAGTGGTATTCGGTGCGCTGCCCCAGTTCGTCGGTGACGGCGGCCAGTTGTCCGTCGTCGGTGTAGTTCAGTCTGGTGCGGCGGCCGGAGCAGTCGGTAATCTGTTCCGGCTGGTTGGCGGCGTTGTAGCGGTATTCGGTGCGGTTCTCCTGCGGGTCGGTCACCGCCAGCAGCAGGCCTTTGTCATCGTAATGGTAACGGCTGGTGCGTTTGAGCGGGTCGCTGTGGGTCAGCAGGTTGCCGGCTTCGTCGTAGCTGTAGCCGTGGTAGCGGCCTTCGCGCGTCGCTGCGGCGGATGAGGCGGTAGTTGTCGTCGTAGTCGTAGTGCAGGATGACGCCGTCGGGGCGGGTGATGCTTTCCACCCTGCCCTTCGTTGCTGTACTGATAACGGGTTACCCGCCCCATGGCGTCGGTGTCGCTCAGCAGCCGGCCGAGATGGTCGCGTTCCATGATGCGGCAGCTGCCGTCGGCACTACACCCGTTTGGTCAATTCGTTGTTGTCGTCGTAATGATATTGCTCGCTGCGCCCCAGGGATGTCGGTCACTTCGGCATAGCCGTCGTGATAGCTGAAATGCCATTCTTCGCCCAGGCTGGTCCGGTTGCGCAGTACTTTGCCGCCGGCATCGTAGTGGTCGTATTCGTAGTAGGACTACTAATCCGGCGGCGTCGCCGTGTTCGGTCAGAATGTGGTTGCGGTAGCCGAAATGCCGTCTGACGCCGCCGTCGCGGCCGAGGACGCGGATCAGGGTCGCCCGCTTCGTCGTATTGGTAGCGCACCAGTTCGCGCCTGCCCCTGCCCGCCGTGCCGAACGGCGGCAGCGACGGCAGCAGGCTGACCGAGCTCAGCCGCGGCAGCGGCCGCTGCCGCCCGCCGGCATCGGCAAAGTGCAGTTCGAACACCCGTCCGTTGCCGTCGATGATGTATTGCGGCAGGCCGCTTTGCGGATGGTAGACAAAGCGCTGGTGATTGCCGTTGCCGTCTTCCACCGCCACCAACGGGTAATGCGTGCCGCTTTCGCCATGCGGGTCGGCGGCCGAAACCGCCGAAGCGGCAAAAGCGCAGCGACAGCGAACCGTCCAGCGAACTGATGTAGTAATGGCCGTCGTCGTTTTTGCCGAACCAGATTTGTTCGCTTTCGAACAGCACCGGTTCGTCGTCCTCCTCGTCCACTTTCGGGCAGTGCGAACAGCCTTCCCTGTTCGTCGATGTAGGCCAGGCCGTTGCCGCCGCGGATGAGGCGCTGGCAGCCGGGCACGCTCCAGCCTGCGCCCAGCCAGCCGGTGCCGTCCTGGTCGGAGTAGTAGCTGCGGTTCCATACCAAAGGCAGGATGCCTTCGAAGGCGAAGTCGGTTTCGTTCTCCAGAAACTTCAGCCCGTGTATCGGGTTGACCGGCCGACCGACCGCCGCCGCCGCTTTGCAGGAGATGCACGGTTTGGGCGGCAGTCTCTTCTTGAACTTGCCGTTCATGTGGAACAGGTCGCCGGCACGGACGATGTAGCGTTTGCGGATTTTGACGCTGGAGGAATGGCGCATCGGCCAGGCCGGTTTTGGTGGCGGTTCTGCTCAGCACACCTTTGCGGCCGGGCAGCGCCGCCTACGTCGCCGGTGGTGCGGTCGGTTTTGCTGGCTTTGAATACGAACGCCGCCTTGCGGTTGATTTTGACGTCTTTGGCCACCTGCTTGGCGCGGCCGAGGTCGGCAAACAGCGGAAACGGTATCGGCGGTACCTGCGGCGGTGCCGACGGCGGCGGCCAGCAGAAATCGGGCACCATAAAGACCACTTTGAACTTGCTGCTCTTGCGCGCGATTTTTGTTGATGGCCATCGGCTGCTCCTGTCGGTTGCGCCTCTCTCAGCGCGGTTGCTCCATGCCAGCCAGCGACGGCGGCAGGGGGATATAGGGTTTGCGGATTGCGTATCTGAGCCAATTCTATTTGCGCACCACGTTCGTGGCGAGCAATAAATCGCAACTGGCACGCTTCGATTTCTAGTTCCTCAGGAAACGAGGTACGATAGGTACAGAGCTATGCTGCGTTGTTCGACATCAACCAATATCGTATCTAATAAAAGGTCTTTTGCATAACGACTGGTTGCGTGCAGTCAGGATACTGACAAAAACAGTTTCCACCGGCAGCGATATGGTAAAGTGCTGCCGAGGCGCCAGATGAGAAGGCACCCAAGCCGGAAAAACCTAATTCGTAAATATGATTCGGCTTAAAGTGTGGCGGTTGCAGCGACGGATGGGCACCATTCCAGTAGGCATTGGAGAAAATCATGCGGCAGCAACGGTGCGCGTTCAGCAGCCCATTTCTCATCTGCCGTACCGGTATACTGGGCCCTTTCAGCACCATAACGCGGAAAAACCAAATCCCTGCGGCATACCCCGCTCTTCTGGCTGTCGCACCGGATGTGCCGGATCATAAATTTGATGGGCATCCAGCGTTCGAGCACTACTGTGTTTGCGTAAAAATGCCTTCGGGTAATAACCGATACCGATTGGATTATCCTGATAACCGCAGTGTCCGTCTTCCACCTCTCCACCGCCAAATGCATATTCGTAACGTATTGGTAACGAGGAGATAGCTGAAGGTTCATCTAGTGTCCAGCCAACCGCCTCGCGTTTCCAATAACGCGGGCCTGTTACCGCCAACACTTTTTATAATTCCCGATTTCTACCGAAACCGGAAACTGTGGTACCGCTTTTATCGTCAGGTGCATAAGCGGTAGCATTCACCACAAAATCCACCTTAGGTTTGTATAGAGAGAAGTCACTTTCTAACCGTACAGACGACTGAGACGGTTCACCATAGAACGTGTCACCAAAAGTTAACGGTGGCGGTTCCGCAAAACGCAGTTCGGCACGACCGCTTGCTGGGTCAATTTCGAATTCATAACCAACCTTGGCAACAATAACGTCGTAGCAACGATCCAGCCGGTCAATGTTTTTAAACTGCTGCGCATGAAAACAGGTAAAGTTTTGCAGATCGAACATAGCATTTCTTCAGTTAATATCAACTTTCTTACCATCCATGTCGACCACCTTGGTACCGACAAGTTTGATTTTTGCTGACGATGGCAATCTTACTCTTGCTGATAATGATAGTTGAACTACCCACCTGCAAAGTGATTTTAGAATTTGCAGACAAAGTAATGTTACGGGCGTTGAGACCTATACTCATCCCTGCATTTAATCCCATTTTCAATCCAACACTGTGCATTTCCGCCACACCAACGTTGGTCATCCAACCACCGCCAATATTAAGCAGATATCCTGCTCAATATTGGTCATCTGACCGATACCAACGTTATTAACGCCATTTTGGCTGACAGTTTCCTGACGATTGCCGCCGATACTACTAACTTCATTAGCTGTAACGGTTTTATTGCGATTAGCCCCCACCGTCAACGCTTGATTTTGGCCGACCTGTACATTTTGATCCTGTCCTACCATCAAAGCCTGACTCTGACCAACGGAGACTTTTTCGTTTTGCCCCACCGAACGACTACGATTCATTGCCACATCAACACTTTGGTCCTTACCAACACTGGTCGTTTGGTTCTGTCCGACGCTGATGCTTTGATTTTCTCCAACACTGGCAGTCTCGTTTTTGCCAACCGTTTTAGTACGATCCAGTGAAATCGAAGCCGTCTCATTTTTCTGAACAGTCTTTGCTCTATCTCCTACTACAGTCACTGTTTCGTTATTGCCGATAGTAGTGGTACGGTCATTATTAACGTTGCGGGTTTCGTTATTTTTAACTAACGAGTCAAGTCCTTCTGAGCTTGAAAGTTCACCATCTCCGAACCAGCCGTATCGTTAAACATCAGTTCGTTGAAATTCGCAATTGGCGAATTAAAACTTTTGCACTTTTTAATACCCGACTGTTTAGCAGCAGCAGGAAAGCCCCAAAGGCGGCGACATAGCACTGTTATATAAACGTCCTAATACAATCGGACGGTCTGCATCGCCATTGATAAAAATCAACCAATACTTCTTCGCCAACACGCGGGGTGTTGATGGAACCGTAACCCGCACCTGCGGAACCCCTGAGTTACGCGAACCCAACCGGAACTATTCTGATCCATTTTTACCGTAACGATCCCAATGAAAACTGCACCTTAATATCGCCGTATTCGTTGGTATACACTTCCTCACCGGCCGGACCGGTAACCGTCGCCGCTTGCGTGCCGATTACCTTCGGTTTTGGTGCCTTGAGCGGCGGACGATATTGATAGGATTTCGGTAATACACGGAATGAAATTCTAAATTTACCGATACGGTCCCCGGAAGTGTATCCAGCCTCTTCAAAAATCATAATTAGCTTTCAGAATTGTATATTCAGCATTGGACGAAGAATGCGGATGCCTACTTAATGCGAACGTGTAACCTGGTGCAATCGTCAGTGCAGTACCCGAACCAGTAATCACTTTGGTCTGACTCTTTAAATCTTCACTACGTACTTGACTATAATTCTGGGCCTCGGACACATCAGCTAAAAACCGGTATAAAAAAATCATAATATTCCATCGGTACCGAGCTAAAATCATGAACCGAACCCGAAGACTGCATCGGTATTGTAGCGTTCTTTGTAATTGTATTCCTGTGTAACAAACTGGCTGATTTCAGCGAATCCCTGTTCCTCCCATATATCAATATAGGCCGTATCAGGCGTACCTGCTGCAACTTGTCGTGAATGGTAAGGAATCGTTGACGACGGAATGGTCTCAAGGACTCCAATATCATCCGTGATAATCAATTCGTGCGAGCCATCGCTGTGAGTAAAATAGTAGTAAATACCCTCCTGCTCAAATAAACGACTCAAAAATTAAAAGCTACTCTCTTGATATTGAACACAGAAACCTCTCGTACGATAACCTTTTTGACATTTTACCTGGAAGGGAAAACCGAACAGTGACAACACCTCATTGGCAATATCCAACACCGACTTATCCACGAAAACCCTACTATCAACATTTTGGGTAAGGTACCACATAAACGGCCGGGCAATACAAGTATAAGCATGATAATCCTCCTCATCCTCGTCCTCACCTATATAGCCGAAATCAGTAATCAGTCCATTAAGGTAACGCGGCGCACCCGCTTCGGTATCAATCTTTAATGTTACCGGCTGACCAACAACATCCTTGCCTTGAATATTGGGATCTTTAGAAACAAGAGTTATATCAAATTTAAAAAAAGCTCGGAGACTGACTCCTCACCTTTCATTTTTAAACAACAAACTCTGACCTAAAGGGGTTTGAGCAACGACTGTTCTGTTCATTCTTAGGGATTCCTGAATATTTAATTGCCAACAAATCAACTAACTCTATTCCAACGAGTTTGACACCCACAAACTATAAATAAAGTGAAAGTAAACATAAAAGCAAAACTTACTGCATACCCATAATGGGACAATGTGTTAGTTCTCTCTCTCAAACGACTCAATTTTTCTTTCAACCGCTCCCCTAAAGAAAGCCTTCCTTATACAAACCGACTATATCATTATGGCAGAAACAATAGAATAAAAACAATATACTTATAATTTTTACTGATAATCATATAATGTTGTTTCAAAATATAAAAATCATAAAAACCAAATAGCAAAGTAATCACCAGGAAAAACAATTAATAATAACAACATAAATAATTAAACAACACACACCCGATACCACAACTTCTCATAGACATCCGCTATTTTCAGCCGTTCCTCCTCTGCTCATTGACCGTTGTCAAACAAAAACCCGTTCCGCAACGGAACAAACGGCGCAGTCGTTTGTCTTAGATTCGGCACCGCCGCCGAAACCGACCAACCAGACGAGGGCTATTCCATGTCCGCCACCGGCAACACCATCGGCATCCTGATTCCGCAGCCCGCCGCCCCAGCGGCGGTTTTCCGCAGTTCGGTTAATCCCGCCCGAACCGCTGACCAATGCCGCCGGTCCGGTGGAAGTGGGTGGAAATGGTTGCCGACGTCGCCTCCAGCGCCCTCTCATTGGTTGCCCGGATTCCGCCGCGGCCGATGCCGCCGACGCCGTCTCCGAACTGGTTTCGCTCGCCGCCATGATACCCAGCCTGCCCGGCCCCAAACCGCCCAGCCGTAAAACCGTCAGCGGCTTCAGCGGCGGCATCGGCATGGGGCTTTGACGGCGGGGTGGTGACCTCCGGCCACGGCCACTGCATTCCTCCCAAAGCCGCCGCCGCCGTCGGCAAACCGGTCATGCCGTCCTTGGCATCAAAGTACTGTTTGACGACACCGAAGCGGACTTCACCCTCGACTCCCCTTACCGCTCATCTGGCAGCGCAGCTACTTTATTCCGACCAGCCGGGCGACGGCTGGCTGGGCCAAGGGCTGGTCGCTGCCCTTCTCCATGCGCCTTATCCGCACCGCCGACGGCTTTCTTTATATCGACGAGCAGGGGCGGGAAATCCTGCTGCCGGACATCGACGACGAAGGGGCGAGGCCGCCTTTGACGAAGACGACTTCGAAGAAGAAGCCGAAAGCCGCCGACGAGCCGGAAGACGACCCCTACGGTCTGGCCGGCTGGTTCGACCGTTACGAACAAATCTGCTTCGCCCGCGTCGCCGGCACGGACAGCCTCTCACCAGATAGCCGCGCCCGACGGTTCGGCGCGGCTGTATTTCGCCGCCGTTGCCGGCCGCACGCTGTATCAGCTGGTCGCCGTCCTCGACCGCAACGGGCTGCACAGCCGCATCAGCTACGGCGACAACGGCCTGCCGCAGGCGGTGATACGACGCCGCCGGGCGCAAACTGACGCTGACGTTCGTCTCGGTGCGGCTGGACCGGGCCGGCGACGGTTTCGAGCCGGATCGCGAGGCGGGCGTCTTCCGGGCCGAAGACGGCCATCTGTACGTCAACCGGCTGAGCGCCGTTACCGTTCGACAACAGCGAACTGGTCCGCTACCGCTACGACGGCCGCGGCGATCTGACCGCCGTTTACGGCCGCGACGGCAAAAACTGCGCGGTTTCGCCTACCGCAACCACATCATGGTGGAACACAGCCAGCCGGACGGACTGGTTTCCCGTTACCGCTACGACCGTTACGAGCGTAACGGCAAAGTGCTCGAGCAGCAACAATGCCGGCGAAAGATGGACGTTCTGACTACCGCGACGGGCATACCGTGGTCAGCGACGTACTGGGCCGGACGGAAACCTTCGGCTTCGACGCCAATCGCGAACTGATTTACCACATCGACGCCGCCGGCCGGCACGAAGAAAGCGAACGCGACGACTTCGGCCGCATCACCGTGCAGACCGACGCACTGGGCCAGCAGACCCGCTTCAGCTACGACGAGGCCGGCAACCTGATAGCCGTGACCGCGCCCGACGGCGGCAGCACCCTCATCGACTACGACGACGAACTGAACCTGCCGCTGGCGGTGACCGACAACGCCGGGCGGCTGACCGAATACGGCTACGACGCCAGAGGCAACCTGACCAGCGTCACCGACCCGTCGGGCCAGGTAACCCGCTACCGCTACACTGCCGCCGGCCTGCCGGAAAAGCATCACCGACGCATTGGGCAAAAGCAAACAACTGGAATACGACGCCTGCGGCCTGCTGGTGCGCTATACCGACTGTTCCGGCCAGAGCACCCGCTTCAGCTACAACGCCCTGGGCGAGACTGACCGGCATCACCGACGCCTTGGGGCACAGCACCCGCCACCACTACGACAGGGGGCCGGCAATCCCGTGCGTACCGACTACCCTGACGGCAGCCACGAAAGCTTCGAATACGACCACCTCAACCGGCTGAGCGGCCATACCGACGGCCTCGGCGCCAGAACCGCCTACGAACTGGCGGTGGACGGACTGCCGCTCAAACGCACCGACGCGCTGGGCCACAGCTTTGCCCTACAGCTACGACCCGCCCGCCGGCTGACCGTGCTGACCAACGAAAACGGCGCGCACTACCGGCTCGACTACGACGCGGCCGACAACCTGATCCGCGAAAGCGGCTGGGACAGCAAAATCACCGAATACGGCTACGACGAAGCCGGCCAGTTGCGCGAACAGCGCGAATACGGCAGCGACCCGGTTCGACCGCTGCAACTGCACCGCTTCAAACGCGACCTGCTCGGGCGGCTGACCGAAAAGACCAGCCGCCGCCTCGACCGGCACAGGCATCCGAAGCCTACAGCCGCAGCCGCTACGACTACGACCCGTTCAGCGGCAACCTGATCAAAGCCCGCAACGGCCACAGCAGCATCGAACTGGCCTACGACGCCCTCGACCGGCTGATCGGCGAAACCACCGTCCACCACGGCCAGAGCAGCACCGTGCGCTATCACCACGACCCGCTGGGCAACCGCCTGCGTACCGAACTGCCCGACGGCGGCGTACTGGAACAGCTGTATTACGGCGGCGGCCACCCTGCACCGCATCAGCTACAACGGCGAGACCGTCAGCGACCTCGAACGCGACGCACTGCACCGAAATCCGCCGCACGCAGGGACATATCGACAGCGTATACGACTACGACCCGATGGGGCGGCTGCAGCGACAGCGCAGCAGCGCCCGCGGCGCCGACAAACGCAACGCGCCGGCGGGTGCCGTCAGCCGCAGCTACGCCTACGACAAAGCGGGCAACCTGATCCAGAGTGCCGACCACCGCAGCGGCGTACTGAACTACGTTTACGACAAACTCGGCCGGATTCAGGAAGCCAGGGAACAGCCAAACGGGCCACAGCGAAAAAATTCGCCTTCGACCCGGCGGGCAACATCCTGTCGGCCAACCAACCGGCCGCAGCCAAGTCAGGCCGTCTGAAAACCCCCGGCCAACCCCAACCTGTATGCCGGCAACCGGCTGAAAGAAACACAACGGCACCGAATACACCTACGACGGACTGGGCAACCTGATTTACCGCCAGTTTGCCCGACGGCGAGAAAACCAGTATTTCCAATACGACACCGAAAACCAGCTCGTCCGTGCCGAAATTAAAAAGAGCCGGCAATACCGAAATCTGGGAATACGCCTACGACCCGTTCGGGCGCCGCCTCTCAAAGAGCGCAAAAGACAAACTGGCCTGGGACCTCGACCGAACCGAAGCGGACCCGTTTCGTCTGGGACGGCAGCCGGCTGGCGCAGGAATACACCTACCAGGGCAGCTACACCCACTATCTACACCGACCAGGATTCCCTCGAGCCGTTGGCGCAAATCTTCTACAACGCCAAAGACGAAAAGCAATATCTCGCCTACATCCACACCGACCAGATCGGCATTCCGCGCGAGATGACCGATATGTACGGCAATCTGCTGTGGTACGGGGAATATAGCGCCTGGGGCCCGTCTGAAAAAGGACGAACGGGTTTGCGAATGCGCACCAGCCGTTCCGGGTTGCAGAACCAGTATTACGACCGGGAAACCGGGCTGCATTACAACCTGATGCGTTATTACGAGGCGGAGACGGGGCGGTTTATTAACCAAGACCCGATTGGGTTGTGGGGCGGGGAGAACCTTTATTCGTTTGCGCCTAATGCTCAGGGGTGGACCGATGTATTTTGGCCTATGGGGGAGATATGAATGGTGCAAGTGCTACTGTGTCGGCTGGTGGTTATAGTGGAACTTATCACAGTTCTAGAACGGGGCATGCAGAGATTAATGGATTAAACGATTTTTGGATAATAATAGATTGAAAGGCAAAGATGTTCATATAAGTGATATTACAGGGCAATTCCGAACTAGTGGTAATAAACCTGTCGGAATGTGTACTAATTGCCGAACGAATATTTTTGATATTTTAAAAACAGGGGGAAGCAAAAAGTGTTTCTTTCCTGAAACAAGAGGCAATACTAAGGTTTTAGGGACAATTAAGATAGAATCTTCAGATTTTTGATAAAGTTCGTAAAGAACTTGATGCTGTTCGTAAGTTACCAGGAAGTGATAAAACTCGCTCAGATGCGGCATGGAAAGTTTGCACAAATACAATAAATTTGGAAAGTGTGGAGGTAAATAATGGAAGAAATAATTACTATTGAAGGAAGTACTATTGAATATGAACCACAGGCAAATCATCTGAGTATCATATGCGAACTGCCGTTTTATATGTAAAAGACGGAGTATTGTATGTAGAAAACCCAAATCCTGAAGAAGAAAAAAATATACGGTAACAGATATTAAATTGCTTACGGATAATGAATTAAAAAGTCCATTTGGATTCTGGTGATATTTTAGTAATTAAAAAGTCATACGGTAATAGACAAATATCTGTTTGCAAAAAGTCACGGATGGTTTTTAGATTACAAAAATTATAATAGTAGCGATGATAAATTAAGAATAGTGTTGCATGGAGATAAACTAGAACGATTTGAATTATATAGATATAATTCCGTAGGAGACCTCATCTTTTTCATTTACAATATCGGAAAAAGAAGATAAATATTATTTATTCAATTATAGGCCATGGGCTAAAAATGAAATTAAATCTTTCCAGATTGTAAATAATTCATTGATTTGTAATTTAAAAAAATGGTGAGAAATTTAGGTCTGATATTATCTTATCTTCCTATATTAAAGAGTTCATATATCATATATTTTTCACTGCTTAAAATAGATAAACCACAGCCTGTATAAATTTCCGAATCCCGCTCAGTTTTTCAGACAGCCTCAATCATTCCTCTTGAGGCCGTCTGAAACATTCGTTCTTTAACAATCCAATCCCATTACCGGTTGATGCGTTGGTTGATGTAGAGGCCGTCTGAAAGTTGTTTTTCAGACGGCCTCTGTGCAGTCAACATTTGACGAGCAGGGTCGGGAAATCCCGCTGCCGGACATCGACGACGAAGAGGGTGAGGCCGCCGTTGACGAAGACGACTTCGAAGAAGAAGCCGAAACCGCCGACGAACCGGAAGACGGCCCTACGGCCTGGCCGGCGGCTGGTTCGACCGCTACGAACAAATTCTGCTTCGCCCGCGTCGCCGGCACGGACGGCCTCTATCAGATAGCCGCGCCCGACGGTTCGGCGCGGCTGTATTTCGCCGCCGTTGCCGGCCGCACGCTGTATCAACTGGTCGCCGTCCTCGACCGCAACGGGCTGCACAGCCGCATCAGCTACGGCGACAACGGCACTGCCGCAGGCGGTGTACGACGCCGCCGGGCGCAAACTGACACTGACGTTCGTCTCGGTGCGGCTGGACCGGGCCGGCGACGGTTTCGAGCCGGACAGCAGGCGGGCGTCTTCCGGAGCCGAAGACGGCCATCTGTACATCAACCGGCTGAGCGCCGTCAGCTTCGACAACAGCGAACTGGTCCGCTACCGCTACGACGGCCGCGGCGATCTGACCGCCGTTTACGGCCGCGACGGCAAAAACCGCGCGGTTTCGCCTGCCCGCAACCACATCATGGTGGAACACAGCCAGCCGGACGGACTGGTTTCCCGTTACCGCTACGACCGTTACGAGCGTAACGGCAAAGTACTCGAAAGCAGCAACAATGCCGGCGAAAGATGGACGTTCGACTACCGCGACGGCCATACCGTGGTCAGCGACGTACTGGGCCGGACGGAAACCTTCGGCTTCGACGCCAATCACGAACTGATTTACCACATCGACGCCGCCGGCCGTGCAGACAGAAACGAGAGCGACGACTTCGGCCGCATCACCGTGCAGACCGACGCACTGGGCCGGCAGACCCGCTTCAGCTATGACGAGGCCGGCAACCTGATAGCCGTGACCGCGCCCGACGGCGGCAGCACCCTCATCGACTACGACGACGAACTGAACCTGCCGCTGGCGGTGACCGACAACGCCGGGCGGCTGACCGAATACGGCTACGACGCCAGAGGCAACCTGACCAGCGTCACCGACCCGTCGGGGCACATTACCCGCTACCGCTACACTGCCGCCGGCCTGCGGAAAGCATCACCGACGCCCTGGGCAAAAGCAAACAACTGGAATACGACGCCTGCGGCCTGCTGGTGCGCTATACCGACTGTTCCGGCCAGAGCACCCGCTTCAGCTACAACGCCCTGGGCGAACTGACCGGCATCACCGACGCCTTGGGACACAGCACCCGCCACCACTACGACGGGGCCGGCAATCCCGTGCGTACCGACTACCCCGACGGCAGCCACGAAAGCTTCCGAATACGACCACCTCAACCGGCTGAGCAGCAGCCATACCGACGGCCTCGGCGCCAGAACCGCCTACGAACTGGCGGTGGACGGACTGCCGCTCAAACGCACCGACGCACTGGAGCCACAGCTTTGCCTACGGCTACGACCCGGCCCGCCGGCTGACCGTGCTGACCAACGAAAACGGCGCACACTACCGGCTCGACTACGACGCAGCCGACAACCTGGTCCGCGAAAGCGGCTGGGACGGCAAAAATCACCGAATACGGCTACGACGAAGCCGGCCAGTTGCGCGAACAGCGCGAATACGGTGATAACCCCGCCCGACCGCTGCAACTGCACCGCTTCAAACGCGACCTGCTCGGGCTGGCTGACCGAAAAAGACCAGCCGCCGCCCTCGACCGGCACAGGCATGCCGAAGCCTCACAGCCGCAGCCGCCATACGACTGACCCGTTCAGCGGCAACCTGGTCAAAAGCCCGGCAACGGCCACAGCAGCATCGAACTGGCCTACGACGCCCTCGACCGGCTGGTCGGCGAAACCACCGTCCACCAAGGCCAGAGCGAGCACCGTGCGCTATCACTACGACCGCTGGGCAACCGCCTGCGTGCCGAACTGCCCGACGGCGGCGTACTGGAACAGCTGTATTACGGCAGCGGCCACCTCTGCACCGCATCAGCTACAACGGCGAGACCGTCAGCGACCTCGAACGCGACGCACTGCACCGGGAAATCCGCCGCGCGCAGGACATATCGACAGCGTATACGACTACGACCCGATGGGGCGGCTGCAGCAACGGCAGCGCAGCAGCGCCCGCAGCGCCGACAAACGCAACGCGCCGGCGGGCGCCGTCAGCCGCAGCTACGCCTACCGACAAAGCGGGCAACCTGATCCAGAGCGCCGACCACCGCAGCGGCGTACTGAACTCACGTTTACGACAAACTCGGCCGGATTCAGGAAGCCAGGAACAGCCAAACGGGCCACAGCGAGAAATTCGCCTTCGACCCGGCGGGTAACATCCTGTCGACCAACCAACCGGCCGCAGCCAAGTCAGGCCGTCTGAAAACCCCGACCAACCCTCAACCTGTACGCCGGCAACCGGCTGAAGGAATACAACGGCACCGAATACACCTGCCGACGGACTGGGCAACCTGATTTATCGCCAGTTGCCCGACGGCGAAAACCAGTATTTCCAGTACGACACCGAAAACCAACTGGTCCGTGCCGAAATTAAAAAGAAAGCCGGCAATACCGAAATCTGGGAATACGCCTACGACCCGTTCGGGCGCCGCCTCTCAAAGAGCGCAAAGACAAACTGGCCTGGACCTCGACCGAACCGAAGCGGACCCGTTTCGTCTGGGGACGGCAGCCGGCTGGCGCAGAATACACCTACCAAGGCAGCTACCCATATCTACACCGACCAGGATTCCTACGAACCTTTAGCCCAAATCTTCTACAACGCCAAAGACGAAAAGCAATATCTCGCCTACATCCACACCGACCAGATCGGCATTCCGCGCGAGATGACCGATATGTACGGCAATCTGCTGTGGTACGGCGAATATAGCGCCTGGGGCCGTCTGAACGAGGGACGAGCGGATTTGATCCGATGCGCACCAGCCGTTCAGACTTCAAAACCAGTATTACGATAGGAAACCGGGCTGCATTACAACCTGATGCGCGTATTACGAGGCGGAGACAGGGGCGGTTTATTAACCAAGACCCGATTGGGCTTTTTGGTGGAAATAATCTATATTCATTTGGTAATCAAGCACTAGATTTTGTTGATCCACTTGGTTTTAAATTTACGGACATAGAAAAAGACGGAACATTTAGGAAAAAGCAGTACAAAATCCAAAAAGAGTAGAGTGGGCAAAGGAGAATGTATCCAAAACAAAATAGATGGCGATGCCCGCGAAGCCTTGCACAAAAAGACTTAGACGCCCAATATGACCCTGACCGCATATTGAGTCACACTTCGAGGAATAAAAAGGGCGAAAATTGTCAGCGACCCCTTGACAGGTGAATCTCGCAAACTTGATTTTTGTGATTAAGGGAGCTGGTGAAAAAGGTGGTGGACTTGCTCAGAAATTACTAAGCAAGACTGCTTCAAAAAGGAGTCAACTACAAAAGAAGAAAGGATTAGAGATGCAGGTATGTATATGTCGAGATGGTAAAAGCTTTTAGTTCATGTTGACGGAATATCCGAGGGTATTCGATTACCTTAGGAGATTATCATGGATATAACACTATTTAATTTTCGGACATTTTGGGAAGCAAATGCTGATGAAGATTATCGTGAAGATACTATCAGAATGTCTATTGCACTTATGACGTTTCTCAAAAACAATAACTTACTTGTTGATATTGACCCATTTTAATGAGGATGGCTCTATCAAAGAAGATGATTATCGAAAATCCAATGTAACCGATGAAGGATTCCAATTATTTGTTAAACAGTAAATAATTGGTGGAATGCTTTGGATAGGGGAACTCCTCCTGAAAAATTACTATTTTGGAGAATGGATTATTCGTGCTGCGAAAAAGTAGATTTTATATTTTCAGACGGCCTCAATATTCTTGAGGCCGTCTAAAAGCTATCGTATTCTTTAACAATCCAACCCCATTACCGATTGATGCGTTGGTTGATAGAGGCCATGCCACGGTTGAGTTTTCAGACGGCCTCCTGAATAAAATAAATTTTAAATTAAATTTTCAATAATTCAGAAAGGACGATTAAAAACTGTGATTCAGATACATATGATTTCTGTATGATGGAACATCAAATAAGACGTTAGATGAATTTAATAAATACACTGAAGGAATGGAAGATTCAGATTCTCAATGTCCAGCATTTGCAGATTTTGGGGTTTCATTTATTGATTCAGACTTTTGTCTGTACCAAAACGGAGAGATTGTTCCAATTGAAATAGCTGAAAAATTGGTACGCATTCGAGACCACAGAAGAAATTATAAGAGCATCTAAAGAAAAGTGTATGAATGAAGGAAATTCTTTGTATTATTATGCAAACGCTACTTTTAAACCCCGATGATCCAGAAAAACTTTATAATGACTTAAAATTTATAGGAACGTTTTAAAAGATCCTAGAAAAAGTTTCGATTAAATTGGCTGCCCTAGCAAGCAGGCACAGCTTGCATAAATTTTTAAATTCACAGGTAGGGTGCGTGCCTCCAAAGCACGCACGCAGTTTCAGTTTTCAGACGGCCTCGATGCCTTCGTGGGGCCGTCTGCTGTGTTCTTTAACCAATCCAGGTCCTGTTATCCGGTTGATACATTAATTGACATATATGAGAGGCCGTCTGAAAGTTGGTTTTCAGACGGCTTCTATATTCATAAAGAGATACTAGAACCGAAATACCATGGTAAGAGGATAATGTTATGTTAGAGATATTGAATCATCTTTAGTCAACACGTATTGAGCAGTTAGAGGGTACGAGAAGGATCAGAAGAGGATGAAGATGCCATTTCTTGAAAAATTAGAAGATTTGAGTTTACCGAGATCCCAGCATCCGACTATATATATTGGACAGATGTGGGCCAGAAGGAAATAGCAGATAAGGTGCTTGGTTATAAATCTATCATTCTTCCTGATTTAAGTAAGTCTTAGCAAGCCAGGCGCGCGTGCCTCAAAACACGCACGCGGTTTTCAATTTTCAGACGGCCTCTATGCGGTTTCACGGCATCAAAGTACGTGTTGGCGACACCGGCGAGACTTCACCCTCGACTCCCCTTTACCCGCTGGTCTGGCGGCGCAGCTACTATTCCCGATCCAGCCGGGCGGCGGCTGGCTGGAGCCAGGGCTGGTCAGCTGCCTTCTCCGCCTGCCGCGCATATCCGCACCGCCGGCAGCTTTCTTTATGTATCGACAGCAGCAAAACCAACACACACACACCCCCACAACCAAAACCGAAACGCCGACGAGCCGGAAGACGGCCCCTACGGCCTGGCCGGCGGCTGGATTTCGACCGCTCACTGAACAAATCTCTGCTTCGCCCGCGTCGCCGCGGAACGGACGACGCTTGCGGGCGCCTTCCAGGCCAGACGGCCGTCTGACCACGTCAACCACGGCTGAGCGCCGTTACCTTCGACTGTTACACCTCACACCAGATATCATTTAGAAGCAATTCATCAGCTTTTAAAGCTTTTAGATGGTATCAAAATTAGATTTTCGTTATAGTCACACGGAACTAAAATTGCTTATTATATTTACTTATATTGCCAATGTGCAAACACAAAGCTTATTCCAGGAAATTTTTGAAAAAGTGCTAAAAGTTTTATATTTGTCTTATTACAATATTTCCAGGCATACTATATTTCATATTCAGGTAGATAACTGATGTTAAATAGAAATTTATTTCTCGGTAAATTAAATCAGTCCCGTGATTTTATCAAATAATCTACAGAGAAATGATAAGATTTTGGGATAGCTGGTTTGGTCGATGCAGTGGCCAAAACAGATTAATTCCATTTGTAATATGTACTCAGTCGAGGCTATGGCTATTTTTATATTAAGGATTGCCTGAATTAATTTACATTGGCTTGGGGCGCCTGGTACTGATTTATCCTGGTAGATCCTACCCCTTTATATTATTTAGTCGTCATGCATCTGGCTCTAAAGTGAAAGATCTAGAACGGCAATTCAAAACTATTCTGCACTAATACAGGGACATTTCGTAACATACTTAAATAACGGGAAATATGTTTACCTAAGGATTATTTCCAATTTTAGATCAAAAATTTACAGGATTTTTCGCTACCCGCCATGCTGCCACAAAAATAAATTATTGGAAAATGGTATCGGTGGCTTTTGTGCTGGAATGTGAAAGTGGGTACTGTTTAGAATACTGAAGGGCTGCCTACATGTTCTCTATTCAACAAATTATTTGGGTGATAACTGAATGAAAATGTTTTTCTAAATAGGAATTACCTGTTTCTAAAGATACTCCTGCAGGGAGTAGATATGAAATACCATGACAGTCGTTTTCTCGAGTTGCAAAGCGTAGCTGAAGGAAAAGCCGAACAGCAGTACGGTCGAGACTATCATTCCTGCCCAAGAACCGTGATTGGGCGTGGTGGAGAAAATTATGTAACCAGCTTCTTGCCGAGGTCAAAAAGACTTGCGCGTGTTGGTCTATCACGCCCAAGCATTAACTGCCAAAATACGGTTTGCCCGGCTTTCAGGGCAGGATGTAGGCCATTAAAATCAATGTGGATTTGTTTTGGGACACATTGTTTCCCCAACTGGAAGATGAAGATGGGGAATACGATCCGTTTTATCGAATCAATGCACTCAGCTCTTTTTCCAACATTTGACGGAATCGCAAAAGAATTGCTTGCTTCAAAAGCTGCTGGTCAACGGGCTAACGCAAAGACCCTGGTTGCAGTAAAGGCAGCTGTAGCAGTGTTAATGGGTAATGACCAGCAAGCAGCTACCCTGGAGGAAAAAAGACCGGTTGATGCTTGACATAAGAGTTGGTTTCGATACAGCCAGCCCGAGCTGGTTGCGGTAAATCAAGCACTAGCTGACTTAAAAACTCATACAGGATATTTTTCGACAAAACTTAAAGATGAACATCCTTTGAATTTTTGAGGGCCGTCTTAAAACCCTTGTCCCTTATTAATGATGCTGCTGATTATGGCTCTGCTGGCAACGCTCACAATCAAGCGAAAAATCCGGATACCGAAGATACCAGTTCACCTCGACAGGAAGCTGTCCAATCTTCAATGTCAAACGAACAATTTTTATGCTGATGCATGGCGTCGTCTAAATATCAGTAACAGATCTGATGTTGATTTAGCATTAGAGAAAATCTGTGTGTACTTTGAAAATTTTCAGACCAAAGCCACCCTGCCCTTTTATTTATCCGCAGGTTCAACGGCTAATGAATATGGTTTCTACGACATCATGAGAAAGACATCAGCCCGAAAAGCATTTCAAACTTGGGAGGGTCCTTATTGGGAAGCCTGAAGATGAAGGAACTTCCAACGAATAAATTTGTCTGTACTAATCATAGATTATCCGAAATTCAATATCCAAAATAATTTTTGAGGTTAAGTGAAAATGTCGTAAAAATAAATCATCCGGTCAGAAATTTATTGCGAAATCGGGCTCACGCGTTCAGATTGAATATGATGTGGAACTATACGGTTCGGAAAATCGAGCTGCCCTTTTTATTATGGGCGTAATGGCCGATTTGGTGGGAAGCCAGGTCGAGCCATTACAGGAATTGGCCGAACGCAAATTTTTGGAAATTGATGTCGATAATTTCAACGATCGTATGCAAGGCACTTAAGCCCGTCTTGCATTTTAATGTTCAAAAACACGCTTACCGGCGAAAGTCAATTTAAGCGTCGAGCTGGAATTTGAAAGCATGGACGATTTCTCTCCGCTGCTGCTCGCGAAAAAGTCGAACCGTTAAACGAATTGATTACAAGCACGCACTGGGTTATCAACATGTTATCGTACATGGATGGTAAAGACCGGAGCTGAGGGATTAATCAGTAAAGTTCTAGGCGACAGTGAATTACTGAAAAGCCTTGCAGCTACACCAAAGAGCTTCACAGGAAGACAAACAATAATACTGTAACCGTTCACTAAAGCGAGATTATTACCATGGCTGAAAAACAATTAGAAAACTCAAAGAAGCAGCAGTGCCCAAACTGTATTTGCAGAAGGTGAATTTGAAAAACTAGTTGCAAAATTTAAACCAAGAACGGAAGAAGCAAAAAGCGCAGTAACTAATGCAGTGGCGACGCTTGCCCAACAAGCATTGCAAAATGTAGTTACAATTTCTGATGATACATATCAAACAATTGAGGGCTATCATTTGCCGAAGCTTGATAGAAAAATTGTCTGAGCAAATAAATTTGATTCTGCATCATGAAGAATTCCAAAAACTTGAAGGTGCTTGGCGCGGTCTCCATCATTTGGTCACTAATACAGAAACAGATACTTTGTTGAAAAATCAAAGTATTACCGATTTCAAAAAGAGGTAGCACGCAATCTGAAACGATTTAAAGGTACTGCTTAGGGACCAAAGCCCTCTATTTAAACGTATTTATGAAGAAGAATACGGGCAGTTCGAGTGGAGAACCATTCGGCTGCTTGGTTGGAGATTATTACTTTGATCACTCGGCTCCAGACGTAGAAATGCTTAATAGCATGGAAAGATTGCAGCAGCGCACTGTCCATTCATTGCAGGAGCTTCTCGAGATTAATGCAGATGGAGTCGTGGCAGGAGCTGGCAATCCTCGTGATTTAAGTAAAGATTTTCCAAAATGCCGAATATGCACCTTGGCGCAGCCTGAGGAATCTGAAGATTCACGTTACATTGGTTTAGCCTTACCGCGATTTTTATCCCGTCTGCCTTGCGGCGCAACAACCAATCCAGTTGACGAATTTGACTTTGAAGAAGAAACAGAAGGCGCAGATCTATAATAAATATACATGGGCAAATGCTGCCTATGCAATGGCCGTTAACATCAACGAGATCATTTAAAATACTATGGCTGGTGCACCTCTACACGTGGTGTAGAATCAGGGTGGCATTGTCGAAAATCTGCCTTGTCATACATTCCCTACGGATGATGGTGGCGTAGATATGAAATGTCCTACCGAAATCGCAATCAGTGATCGTCGTGAAGCTGAATTGGCAACTTTGGGCTTTATGCCGTTAGTTCACAGAAAAAATACCGATTTGGCAGCATTTATTGGTGCACAGTCATTGCATAAACCTGCCGAATATTAGCAGTCCGGATGCGACCGCTAATGCACGTTTGTCTGCGCGTTTGCCCTATCTTTTTGCTTGTTGCCGTTTTGCTCATTATTTGAAATGTATTGTAAGGGATAAAATCGGTTCTTTCCGCGAACGTGAAGATATGGAGCGTTGGCTGAACGAGTGGATTATGAATTATGTTGATGGTGATCCCAGTTAACTCCACTCAAGAAACCAAAGCACGTAAGCCGCTTGCCGCAGCCGATAGTAGTGGTTGAAGTAAGAACAATCTGGTTACTATACTTCCAAATTCTTCCTGCCCTCACTATCAACTTGAAGGTTTAACGGTTTCTCTGCGTTTTGGTTTCCAAACTGCCTTCAGCAAAAAGAGTAAGTTTGATTTGAGTGTGAACCACACACTATTGTCTTCAGCAGCACATGGTGTTTAATTTCTGAAAAAGAAATTACTGAATATGGCTATTGATATGTTTATGAAAGTCAGAAGGGTCAATGGTTAAAGACCCAAAGACGCCAACCACAAAGACTGGACTGATATTGAAAGCTTCGACTGGGGTGCGGAACAACCTGGCGCAATGACAAGCGGCGGCGGCGGCGGTGCTGGTAAAGTAAATTTCAACGATTTAACCGTGTGCCGCTATTGATAAAGCTGCTCCAACGATTTTGAAAAACTGTGCAACAGGCCAGCACTTGAGCAAAGTGGAAATCTCGGTATGTAAAGCCGGTGGTAACCAAATCGAGTATTCTCCGCACTACATTGGAAGATGTCTTTTGGTTACTGGCGTAAAATTTATCGGCGTTCAAGATAATGATTCGCTGAAAATGCGCTACACTTTCAAGCTGCTAAAGGTAAAAACCAATAGTAGGAACAAACTGACAAAAGGTTCTAAAGGGGCTGAAGTTCAAGATGGCTTTCAATATCAAAGAGAATAAATCCGCATAACAGTTATTCAATTTAATTTGAAAAAGTCTGGCCTAAATGTGATTTAAGTCGGACTTTTATAAATTGAAAAACTATGACGATTTTCGTCAAACCAACTTACGGAAAGGCCGTCTGAATGGATTTGCAAACTAAATTATCAGATGCTACTGAAGCAGTACGCGAAAACCCTAATAATTCAGAGTATCAGTTGGCTTTAATCAATACTTCGTATATGTGTGCAGAAATGATTCTGCGCTCAAACAAATTGGACAATTCAAAAATTGTTTCCAAGTGTTCAAAAACACCTGATATTTTATTTGATAGAAAATATAGAGGCTGAAAATCCGGCACGCAGTGCCGTTTTGTCAACTCAACAAAAGCCCAAAACATTTTCGGGTCCTCATACCCGTAATCTTGAAATACTTCAAAATCAACTGTCTATTGCTGCCTATGCCTCAGACAATAAAAACGGACGATTATCAAATCAATACAATGAATTAACAGATAATGTAACAGAAATACCTGTCAAAATTTCATATTTCCTCTCCGATAAATCTGAGGGCCGACATGTCAGGGAAATTGGATTATAGATGGAGATGTACGCACAACTTTTTGTCTACGAATTTTTCTTTCAAGGGCCAATATTACTGGCAGACATGGAGACTCTATCAAAGGTATATTCTTCAAACAGCCAACTTCATTTATTAGATATCATTTGGCGACCAATGGAATCAGACTCAACCAATGGAGAGGAAATCCAGGTGTCTGTCCTGCACGATACACTGTTTCTACAGAAGAAAAATGGTCTGACACACTACTTCTCTGTGCGAGAGACTGGTTGGTCTGAAGTATCAAACGATTTGTTTATTGGGAGAGGGGCAGAAAATGTTTTACACCGATAAAGGGATTTCCGGAATTTTAGATATTCAGTCAATAAAAATTTTGAAGTTTGAATATTACAATGACAATTGGTAGTAAAATATATCTTCCCAATTTCAAAAATCAGCTTTTACCGTCCTATATGATTGACAGGCTCACGGATGAAGAACCACGTAAAAAGGAAAGAGAAACTCATAAAGAACAAAGCAATTAATTTGAGAACAATACAGAAAAGCTGTTCTTAGAGACATTCTCTTTCTGTTAAACACCTGTAATATGCAAACAAGCATGATGAATACCGATTTATCTGCTAACGTTCAACTCATCCACGCTCAATTATGGTATTCCTCCTATTTCAGGTATTAATTTTTCAGACATAGAATGGGAAGACATCGAACAATATATCAAACAGGCAATTATTGATTTCGAACCCCCGTTTGATAGGCACTCATTGCAAGTCATAATACACACTGAAAACAAAGATAATAATGTATCCTATAATAAATTCATTATTGAAATAAAAGGCAATCTGAAACTTAACCCCTACCGAAAGAGTTTCTGTTAAAAACCAGTATAGATGTAGAAACAGGTTCGTTTAATTTATTGGATGGAACCGGCGGCCATGAATAATAAGTTTTTATCATATTACAATAAAAAGTTAACTTTCCTGAAGGAGATGGGAGAGAATTTTGTACTACACTATCTCCAAAGTTGCCTCTAGATTAGCACTAAACGCATCTGACATACCTGACCCTTATATTGAGAGGCTGTTGGAGGGAGTTAGCTTTCTTACGGCACGACACAATTAAAACTAGATGCAGAATACCTAGATTCATCCAAAGAATTTTAGAAATTGTTTATCCGACTTTATCAATCAAAAACCGGCAGCTTGCAGATCGTTGCCTTAAAACCATTGCAACAGTATATAACAGCGATGTTATCAATAATCTTAGAACGAGGGAAAACTCTGCGTTCTCTTCCAATTGATGAATACAAAACTAACTGCCCGTTTTTCCATTACAGCACAACGGATATTCTTCCTATACACTAGAAAACCAAATATACAGATTCTTTAGGGCTACCTCCCAATAATCTGCTATTTTTCTAAACAGGCTGATTCAGACGGCCTTAAGAATCGATTTTTCTCTCAGTGTACCTAACGCTTGTTCGAAATGATTCCCGGACGAATCTGCCTTTTGTATCTGGAGTTCGGAACTTTCCAAATCTTCTGAGTTATTATTCTTAATAGCTGCCAGAATGTGCAGGCGTTGTCTGCCACTAGTTCCGAGAATCCAAAGCAATGGTGCTTCCCTTTAGCCTCGAAACCTGAACACATTGGTTTTTCGGAAGGAAGAAGCATTGTCTTTTGACAGACAAGTCTGTCAGTGCATTTAGAATATTGCAAGAATACGCCCTCCTACCAGAGAAATTCTTGTTTGTCCTACAAAAATCTTAAACAAAGCTATTATCCAGGCAGAAGCTAAAGGGCATTTACCACCTGAACAGTCTGAAGAAGTAATCAGCGATAAAGGCGTTAACAAGAAAATTATCAATTACAAAAACGCTATTTTAGTCTTTCATTTCCATTTACGAAAAATACCCGAGTTAATCCAATTGGTTAACGAAGATGATATTTCTATCAATGCCGTTCCGGTCGTTAATCTTTTCAGAGTGCACGTTTCCCAGTAAATATCCAAGACGAGGAACATCATGTTGTATATCGACCGCACCCAACCCTTAAATTACGAGGTTCATTCTATTAAACAAGTTACTGGGTTTGATACGAATAATCGTCAAATCGTAACATTCCTACCGATGTATCAGGCACCTGATACCGGCTTATTCCTGAATCGAAAAACACGCAAGGCTTACTTTTCTGCTAAGACGGGCGGACAGGGTTCCATCCTCCGATACTCTAAAAACAGCTTTCGAACTTCTTATTTGGGCAGTGAAGTCTTTTTATCACTTGCAGACGGAGAAAATTACACTTTTAATTCTTCGCATACAACATCTATCTGTCGATGCATGGTGTACCAGCAGAGACTTACCTCTATTAATGCCAAGGGACGGCAATTCAGACTTTCTTACTCGAAGGATCCCTACCCTTACAATCAATCAAATTGATTTCCAAACTCACCTGTCCGAAACCAGCTGCCGATGAAGACAAAATGCTCTGGCCGTTTCCTAAACCAGTTGAGTTTGAATTATTTATCCCTTATTGAATGTTGATCAGGACGATGCACCAGTAACATTAAAAAGGGAATTAGTGATGCTCTTTGTTTCTTCTGAAAACGACTTGATGAAAAAGCAGATAGAATCAATTGCTAAAATAAAGACCGAAATCATCAGTAAAGAGTTGTTTCGCTATCATGGTACAGCTTCTCCAGTAAGGGAATTAGAATTATCCTGATACTTGATGACTCTTCTTTGGGAGGAATTCATCGCTTTCTTATTCGGGTCCGTATTGAATCATTACTTCAAACGTTTGGTATCTATGAATTCGTTTGTACAACTGCAAATTGAAACATTCCAACAAGGCCATATTGCGACATGGCCAGCCATTGTCGGGGAGGAGAGAACGTTGATATGAGAAAACGTCGTCTGATGACACCATGGGAAAAATTCCTTATCAGGGACTTATGGAATGAGGATTTAACCAATTTTTACACCGTGTCTCAGCTCAACCTCATAAATATGACTTATTTCTCTCTATTACGCCAACTGGAGGGTTGTCAAATTTGTAACCAGCAACAAAGCTTTTGGAAAATCAACCAGTCCTAAACTGGAAAAAATTCGTATCAGACAAGAACCTTCCTCATTTTTCGCCTCGAAAACATTCATTTCCGTCAATTTAACAGCAAACTACGCGGAAATTTCTATCAATGGTTTCGGCCTGTTTGGCCCTTCAGGCCCCTCCGCTGCATATAACAGAATATGCCTATGAAAGACAACATCACACGACGATCGAACTGGACAGAGGTTCACCAATATTTTCCAGCATCGTTTGGCTATTTTATTCTATCGGGCATGGGCAAATGCACAAAGTATTGTTTCTTTAGATAAAAACTCCGAAACCGATTTGGAAAGTATATCGCTTGCTTCAACGGATTATATTCCCCATCAACTCAAAAGCAAAGATACATCCTTTCTCCAAATGCTATTTTGCGGGGTTTATTATTAAGACAAAAGCCGTTCGGCAGCCAATCTCAAAAATTATTGACTCAGTACTTTAAGGTTCCAACCAATATTCAAACCAATATTGGATACTGGATAGATGTTCCTGAAGAAAAACCCTAATCGGCATCTCATCATATCCTCTTGGAACAGGACTGCTTTTAGGAGATAAACTTTCATGATGTTCAAAGCAAATTTCGTGTTATTATTGGTCCGCTTACCTTAGATGCATACCAGTCTTTTTAGAACGGTTACAACACCCTGCGCTTAAAAAGAATGGATACGTATATTTTTGGCGGATGAATACGAATGGGACGTACAACCCATTTTAATGCAAAAGGAAATTCCACCTTGCACCCTAGGTGGAGATACACAACTAGGATTATCAACGTGGCTGGGAACCGTCGAACATGATGCAGAAGACTTGATTGTCCAAAAGCCATTAATACATTTTAGTTTCAGACGGCCTCAAATTGTCTGGGATAACAAAGTTGTCGTTATAGTTATAATTGATTATATTAAATTCGGATAAAGGAAATTGTATGTCAGATATCAGCCGCAGCGTTTTATTCAGGAAACTAGATGCCACTTTATATAAAGCATTTAGAAAAACGCTTATACTTTCTGCCGACTTCGTGAAAACAGTTATGTAGAATTGAGCTCATTGGCTTCACACCCTTTTACAAGCAGAAAATACTGATGTTTTCTGCCTTATCAAACGATTTGATTTAGATGAAGCAAAAATTCGAAAAGACATTTTAGCAGCAGTGGAGAAGTTACCGTCCGGAGCAACGGCCGTAACCGACTTTTCCGAGCATATTCAAATCGCCGTAGAACAGTCATGGACATACAGCTCCCTTAAGTTCGGAACAGATAAAATTAGAGGAGCGCATCTTTTCTATACCCTGCTGAAACTGAAAAACCTGCAAAATATTTTAGCTAATATATCTCCCGAATTTTTAAAGCTGAAACCTGAGACATTAGCAGATGAAATTTTAACTATTACCGCCAATTCCGAAGAAAATGCCGATATCATCCAAAACATATCCCGTCCGATCGGACAACAGCCGGCAACGCAAATAATGCCGAAAGCTTTCAATGCAAATATGGTAGCAATTTAACAGAAAGCCCGAAATGGCGAAATTGACCCTGTAACAGGCAGGGGACGCCAGAAATCAGACAAATTATTGATATCTTGATGCGCCGCCGCCAAAAACAACCCTATCCTTACCGGGAGAGGCTGGAGTGGGTAAAACAGCACTTGTCGAGGCATTGGCGTTACGTTTGGCGGCTGGAGATGTTCCTCCAAACCTGAAAGGCGTACAACTGATTTTGTTGGACATCAGTTTTGCTAAAAGCCAGGGAGCCAGTGTCAGCGGCGAGTTCGAAGCTCAGACTCAGATCAGTAATGGATGAAGTAGAGATCCAGCCCTATACCCATTGTCTCGTTTATGGAACGAAATCCATATGCTAGATTGGTGCTGGTGGAGCGGCGGGGGACAGGGAGATGCAGCCAATCTACTGAAACCCGCACTGGCACGAGAAAACTCCGTACCATAGGTGCAACCACATGGTCAGAATACAAAAAAAGTATTTTTGAAAAGACCCTGCCCTAACTCGCCGCTTTCAAGTTGTTCAAGTTGAAGAGCCAAACGAAAAACAAGCTGCCGACATGCTTGGGTCAATTAGTGGTTCTTTTAGAAACACCATAAAGTAATTATCTTAGATGGTGCAATCCAAGCAGCAGTCAAACTTTCACATCGCTATATTCCGCGCGCCAACTTCCCGATAAAGCCGTAGGTCTAATTGACACTGCCTGTGACGCGTCGCCGTCGAGTCAACACTCTACGCCCAGTAATATCGAATACCTACAGAAAAATTGCAGGGCATTACAAGTGGAACAAGCTGGTTTAGAGAGAGAACAGAAAGTTATGCTTGGATTCAAAGACAGACTAAATGCTATTACTGGGAATCTTCCGACATTCAAAAACCAACTAAAAATTTTGGAAGACCGGTGGCAAAAGAATCAGATTTAGTTACCAATTTTATTATCCGTTCGCGATCATGTCGCCGGAAATATCGGACAATCCTACGGAAAAATAACCAGCTGTTTGGAGCAACAGAAAAAACTGGTTACCGAACTCAAAAGCACTGCAAGGCACCAAACCCTTAGTTATGCCTCTAGTAGATGAACTGGTTATTGCTGATGTAGTAGCAGATTGGACAGGAATCCCCCGTGGGGCAAAAATGATGAAAAGACGAACTGGAGGCCAAATCTTAATGTTAACTGATACATTGGCTCAACATGTCATTGGACAAAACCACGGATTAGAAGCAATCGCCCGCCGTATCCAAACTTCTCGTGCAAACTTGGATAATCCAAACAAACCAATCAGGGGTCTTTCATGCTTGCAGGACCATCGGGAGTTGGTAAAACCGAAAGCAGCACTGGCCCTAGCAGATACCTACTATGGAGGTGAACAAAATGTCATCACGATTAATATGAGTGAATTTCCAAGAGGCTCATACAGTATCGACGTTAAAAGGTGCCCCTCCCGGATATGTAGGGTACGGAGAAAGGTGGGATATTAACTGAAGCGGTACGCCGCAGACCTTATAGTGTTGTATTGCTTGATGAAGTAGAGCCCATCCTGATGTACATGAAAATCTTTTTCAAGTAGTCGATAAAGGCTGGATGGAAGATGGAGAAGGACGCTCATATCGATTTTTAAAAATACTATCATTATTCTTACTACCAACGTCGGCACAGACTTAATGATGGATATAGTGCGAAGATCTGACATCACTGCCTTCACCAGAAGGTCTACTCAAAGCACTGCGGCCATCGCTATTAAAAGTTTTTCCCTGCTGCTTTTACTTGGCCGCATGCGGTAATCCCCTATTACCCACTTTCTACCGATATGCTGATTGTTGAGTTGCAGTTAGGTAACGATCGTGAAACGCATCAAAGCAAATCATAATATCGAATTAACCTATCAACCAGCTGTTTTAAATCTAATCGTATGCACGATGTACAGAAATCGAATCTGGAGGACGTATGATTGGACGCCATTCACTGACGACACAGTCTTGCCTCCGATCAGCCGTGAGACTACTATCACGTGCAACGGAAGATAAACAAATATTTACAAAATTAAAATTGGAGTAAAATAATAGCGACTTTACATGTAATTTACAAATAAAATATTAATCCTACACTATCACTCGAATACTCATATATAAAATTCTAGGAACATTTTACAATTCAGATAGTCTTACAACAGAAGAGATAAATACTTTTAGGGATTATCGGTTCGATAGATATACAATGGACAATAATTTCTTTATATGTACACAATTTAAGTTCTATGAATTATTGTGCTTAACATGTTAATTTCGCAATTAATGACTTTATTTACTATCTTGATGGTGTCTAGATTGATATGAATACTCGGAAATTTTTAATTTTGCCAACAATTATACTATCTATGTTAATGCTGTCAGCCTGTTCATCAGATAAAAACCTCTAAAAGAATCAGATGGTAGCGGGGATAAAATCAATGTTCAGATAATTGTTTCTCCCGAATCGAATCCTGATGATGCAGGGAGGCCTTCTCAATACGTTTGGATTTGTATCAACTGGCTACTGATAGTGAATTTAAACAATTTAATTATCTTGAGTTAACTGAACAAGCAAAAGATAGGTGATAAGCTAATACAGCACGATCAATATATTTTCTACCCTGATACAGTAAAAAGTATTGCCTGTCAAAGTAGATTCCCATCTGAAATATTTAGGAGTAGTCGCTGGTTATCGTAACCTAGATAACAGTCAATGAGATTAATATTATTGAAACAGAAAAACGCTGGTATCAATTTGGTAAACAGTATCTCTATTTAAGTGTTGATAAAAAGTACTCTCAGCCAGATTTCGAAATCGGATATGAAAGAGAAATTGCGTAACTATAAAGAACGTCACCCAGAGGATAAAAATATTACGTTTGGAGGGAGAGCCAAGGGAGAAAAGAATGACTTGAGCAAAGGTATTTTCAGGGAGACTGTTAAAGACGATTATGAAGCTGTTAAATGATCATTAAACAATTACAAGAGTAAATAATTATGGCTATCGAACCTAAGGTAGTGTGGTCTGAAGGAATTTTTATCACTCCACAACATTTTTCAACAATTTGACCGTTATATTGAATCAGGATTGCGGCAGCTTTCAATTTTACGAGAAGGGTTCTATTGGGGGATTTACAGCTCTAGAATTAGATACCAGTGGCTTAAAACAAGGGAGTTATTGGTATTAATGCAGCAGAAGGGAGTCTTTCCTGACGGTTCCATTTTTCTTTTACTGAAAAAAACAATTGGAGGCTGTCACTGCCAAAATTCCTCCTAATACTAAAAGATACCAAGCTTTTGTCTAGCTCTCACACTCCCCTTCATCTGTGAATAATGAATTTGCCTTTCCTGAAAATACAAAAGGCAGTTGGCTTACATCGCTTTAAAAACATTTTGAAAAATCGGTATCGGATATAACCAATATCGAACTGGAACCACGCCAGTTAACATTAGCAGATTTTTAATCCTGTGTTGGTATTAGAATCGGATATCGGCCAAGGGCAGACTTCTCTTCCGATTGCTGTAATTCGTTCATGTTCTGCTGATTCTGAAATTACATTAGATGATTTATATATCCCCATTCTTGGGAAGTCAGCAGCAACATCACCTACGCTCCTATATTTCAGAGAGTTATGGTTTTATTGTTACAGAAAAGTAATAGTCTAGCTAACGCTGTAAATGATCCGAATACAGGTGGTTCGGGTTGAAGTTGTTGATTTTATGATGTTGCAAACGATTAACCGTTATTTGGCTTATTTGTCGCATGAGCAAGAAGGCGCAAGACAAACACACCCCGAAATGTTATTTGTGAATTTATCTAAATTATGTGCAGATTTAATGACGTTCCTACCTTCTCGTAAATTCAACGACATGCCTATTTATATGCACAATGATTTAGCCTTGTGTTTCAGTCAGTTATTTATTAATTTGCGTAAATCGCTTTCTATTGTACTAGAACAAAAGAGCTATTAGAATTCCTCTGGATATGCGAGATGATTCACTACGCGTAGCAAACGCCTGACCAATCTCTTTTAGATAAAGCATCCTTCGTACTGGCAGTTAAAAGCAGACATACCCTAATGATGTGTTACGTCAGAGAATTCCAAGTATAGTGAAGATTGGTACAGTAGAAAAAGTAAAAGAGTTAGTTGCTTATCATCTACCTGGTATTAAAGTTCATGCCTTGTCGGTTGCGCCACGTGAATTGCCTTACCACAGCGGGTATGTTTATTTTGAGTTAGATAAAAAGAACGAATTATGGGATATGTTTGATACTTCGTCAGGAATGGCTTTCCATCTGGCAGGTAGTTTTCCGAGTTTGGACATTGAATTTTGGGCAATTAAATCTTTAAATTAATTGAGTGGAAATCTTTTATATGAGTAACCAGAACCAAGCTATTTATGGAGCAACGGGGGCTATAACCCTTTAATCGAAGCTGCGAAGTCCGTTTTTATTTTGGTGAATGCAATGAAGCATACTACCAACCAGCTCTCTTCCGATGGATTAATCAACAAATTTTCATTGCTGATTAATCGGTTTGAGGAAGAAGCTGAAAAACAGGGGCAAAATATGATGCGATACAGGCCGCTAAATATTGCTTATGTACGTTTTGTGGATGAGTCAGCGGTAAGGGCTGGTTGGGCGGACGAACATTGGGCTAAAAATAGCTTGTTAGTGTCTTTCTATGATGAGACGTGAGGGTGGTGAACGTTTTTTGAAATTTTTGAATACTCTAAAGCAGGATGTGAATAAAAACATTGATTTAATTGAATTTATGTATTTATGTTTTACAATTCGGTTATAAAGGCAAATATCAGGTTTTTGACTAGTGGGGAGTTAGAAGTTGATAAGATAAAAAGAGATTTGTTAGCAATTATTCATTCAAAAAGACCGGATCAAATGGCGTCTTTATTGGGAAGCGACCCAGTAGTCAAAAATATTGTACAAAGAAAACAACATTTAACTATTCCATTATGGGTTGTCGGCGTACTGGGCGGCGTTATACTTAGCGTTGCATATTTCTCCATGCAATGGTCATTAGGAAACAAATTTGACACGGCCAGTACCAAAGTAAATAGCCTCCGACTTCCCGTCGTAACGCCAAAACATAAAAACCCACAAATTTTACCCGCCTTCGGCCGCTACTTGAAAATGAAATCGCACGAAAACTGGTTTTCAGTCAAAGATGATCCAGATCGCAGTACCGTTACCATTTTTGGGCGATGGTTTGTTTGAATCGGGTTCTACGTCCATTCAAGATCAATACTATCCGGTACTGGCCGCAGTTGGGCGGGCTTTAAACAGTGTTGACGGACAAGTTGTTGTAACGGGTTATACGGATAATACTCCTATTCAGAGTTTGGAATATCCGTCAAATTGGCATTTGTCTCAAGGGCGAGCAGATGCAGTCAAAGAAATCTTGTTAAGTTATATGAGGAATGGAGCTAATCGTATCCGCTCAGAAGGCCGCGGTTCGACCAATCCTGTTGCGCCTAACGACTCCCTGAAAAATAAAGCTAAAAACCGTAGAGTTGAAATAACATTGTTTTGCAACGGATACAAATGGTCCGAAATTAGGGAAGAGAAACCATTGTTCCGGAAGACGCTGCCCCAACTCAAAATCAAGATAACTGATCGAATAGCCGGTAGATACATATGTATGTATAACTGACCGCGACTGTAATTAAATTTAAATGGAAAAAAACGAACATGAAAAAGATTTTTATATATAGGTTCTCGTTCTTTATGGGTCATTCTGGGTATATTAGGACTGATTGCCTTAATATGGTTTATCGGCCCTCTGATTTGCTATTGGAGATGCCCGTCCCTTAGTTGGAAAAGGCATAAGAGCAATTATATGTTTAGCATTATTAGCCTTCTGTGTGGCCAAAATTGTATTCCGTCACTATCGTGAATCCAGACGGAACGCTGCTTTGTTACGAGAAATTAAAGCCGCGCAAGAACCTATTTTGAAAGATTCTGCTGATATTAGTTCGATGAGCCGTCAATTTGCAGAAATTGACCGTGTATTGAAAAACGCCAGGTTCTCTAAATCTGAAAAATAGATTTTTAGCCAGATTCAACAGTGGGCAGTATCTTTATCAGATGCCGTGGTATGTAGTTTTTGGGAGCTGCGGGTTCTGGTAAAACCACGGCGTTGAAACAATCGGGTTTGAATTTTCCGCTGGAAAGTACTTTAGGTTCGTCCTTAAGCGGTTTGGCCGGGACACGGGACTGTGACTGGTTTTTTTATCAGACGAAGCAGTATTGCTTGATACTGCCGGACGCTTGTCTATTCACGATGAACATAGCAATAAAAGATTCGGAAGATTGGGGAAGAATTCGTATCGCTTTTTAAAACGATACCGTCCCAAACAACCGATAAACGGAGCATTGGTTACCGTAGGTGTTGACGACTTATTGAACGGCACGACCAATATCGCCGAAATAGCTGTGGAGCTGCGTAAACGTATCCATGAAATGCGCACCAAGTTGGGTATCGATTTCCCACTGTACCTCATGGTAACCAAATTGGACTTGCTCCACGGGTTCAATCCGTTCTTCAAACATTTAACTGAAGAGCAAAAGCAAACAGTATTTTGGCATTTCTTTAGCTTCAAAACGAAGGTGCAGAAACTCCGATTGCCACCGCCTCCAATTTGCTTTCCGAGGTTGTAGATAAACTCCGTATATCAATGCTTGGAACAGTTAACGAACTGGAGGCCTCTGAAGACAAGGCGGCGGCATTTGCATTCCCTGAAGAGTTTGAACGCTTAAACCATGCTGTTTTATCTCTTTTTAGAATTATCCAAATCCTCAAAAATTTGAAGATTCCATTGTATGGCGTGGTGTTTTACTTCTCTAGCGCAACACAAGAAGGTGAAGGTTTCAATCCGGTATTAGACGGTTTTACAAGATGATTTCCGTCTGTCCATATTTAGATTCAGAAACCAAAAACAAGTAACACTCAAGCCAGCTTCTTCTTAAATAAACTTTTTGCCGATGTTATATTCAACGAAGCTGGACTTGCGGGTGAGAATAAATCATGGTTTTGTCAGAAACCAGATGCAGTATTGGCTGGGTGTGGCTGCTGCCGCAATCGTAGTTGTCGGTTGCCTCACTCTAATGCTGAACAGTTATTCCAATAACGGTTCATATTTGGAACAAGTCAAAAACAAAGCCATTCAATTAGAGAAAAAGATAAGGCCGTCTGAAAACACGCCTGATCTGTTGAAAGCTGTTACTTTTGCCGAACAAGTCAGAGACACGACGAAAACCAAAGAGCTTCCCGATTTATCCTCTCCTCCTCTGAGTTATAGAATGGGGCTATATCAGGGCAATCAAATGAAAGATGTCGGAGAATCGTCTTATCAAAGAATTCTCGAAGACAATGTTATGCCCTTAATCAGTTACAGAATTGACGAATTGTTACGGACAACCAGAGGTTCAGACGGCATCAAAGGATATAACGCATTAAAAGCCTATCTGATGATGTTTGACAAAGAACGTTTTGATCCCGAATTCATGCGTAGCTGGCTAATGTCAAATTTATCCGAATCCGAAGTTGCCAATATCAGTGCGGCACAAAAAGAATCGGTTGAGGCAGCGTTAACCCAAATTTTATCCAAACGGAGAATCATTACCAGCATTCCCTATGATGCGGATTTGGTAGATCAGCGCAGGCGTGAAGTTTCCCAAAGGGACATTGCTTCTATGGTATGGGAAGATACGGCTAATTCGATCATACATTCGGACGTAACCGGTTTAAGGCCCGTATCTTTTTCCAGTATGGGTGGAGTACAGAGCCATCTGCTTTTTCGCCGCAAAAGCGGTAGATCTTTAAAAGAACCCATTGATTTTCTGTACACAAAAAGAGACTTACATGACTAGGGTTTTGCCTGCCATGGTCAAGTCTGCCGAGCAATTCTTTAACGAAGATTCATGGGTTCTTGACGACTATGCCTCTTTGAGCCAAAGCAAGGAGAATGTCCTTTCCGATGCACAGGTATTTATTTTTAATAACTACATCAGGGTATGGAAGGATTATTTGTCTGACTTATCATTGGTTACTTCAAAATCGGCCAGAGAGAATATTCAGATTGCCAAACTGCTTTCCGAGAAAAATTCCCCATTGGTTGGTTTGATCAAAGGTATCAGTAATAATACAAAGCTGAGTTTTACCAACGATATTGCAGATAAAAACCGATAATAAACTTACGGAATGGCTGAACAAATCAGGCTTGGGTGGACTAATCGGTAAAGACGGTAAAAGTCAGTGATGATTTAAACGCTTTAACAAAAAGTTAATCCGGTTGATGATGTATTTTTCAGACTACCATATCCTGACTGTATCGGAAAACAACCAACCTCCAGCTATCAATAATGTAACTGATGCTATTAATGACCTATATGTTTTACTTGGTTGCCGTGAATGTAGCGGTAGAAAAAGGCGTGGATTTGCCTCCTGACGATTCTTTGGTGAAATATAAAGTCGAAGTGAACCGCCTCCCTCCTCCATTCAGAGGAATGTTGGACAATTTCTCCGGCGTCATTCTACAAAATACCGATAAAGTAGTTGATGAGAAACTGATGTCTTCGTTGGATACACAGTTGGCCGATGTTTCGAATAAATGCGAAAACATCACCAAACAAGGTTATCCTTTTTATAGCAGGATCAAATAACAATGTAGCTGTGGAGGAGTTTGCAAATATTTTTCGGCCCGAACGGTATGTATAGCCAGTTCAATAACTTATCAGGTTCAAATGCTGTTTTAGCAAAAATCAGATAAATTGGATACAGTTATAACCAAAAACGAGCTGTTTAAAGAACGTTTTGCTATTCTGAATCATATCGCCGAAATTCGGAAAAGCTATTTCGATAAAAATTTCCGAAACACCGAAATTCGACTTTTCCATTAAAGTCGTTATGCTGGATCCTGAGTTGGAAAGTGTCAATATTTCCTATGATGGTAAAAAGTTATATATATAGCCACGGCGGTTACACCAATCGCTTTCAGTTGGCCGGCGCAAAATGGAGACGCAGGAGCAAAAATTGATGTTGTTTCCCCTCAAACCAGAGATGCCGGAATTAGTACAGCGGGGGCCTTGGTCAATTTTCAGACTTGTTGAAAAAGGCCGTATCGTACAGCAAACAAACAACACTACAACTGTCGAATACAATATTCGAGGTAAAAACGTAGTTTTGAGTTCGCAACATCCACCTCGCCAAATCCGTTTTAATTTGTCCAAATTACATAATTTTTAACTGCATCTGAATCCAATTATAGTATTAACTATGAATTAAAGGCCGTCTGAAAAAGGTTACCACCCTTCAGACGGCCTTACTCATATAGATTAGCTCAAAACATTTACGCC